>Ga0335072_10000046_pt1 | contig 242115 bp, 227 predicted proteins | sample Lox_Sample_21_FD_206725 | JGI IMG/M metagenome (GOLD analysis project Ga0335072, IMG submission 206725) | Soil microbial communities from Loxahatchee National Wildlife Refuge, Florida, United States - Lox_Sample_2.1 | ecosystem: Environmental > Terrestrial > Soil > Wetlands | place: USA... | reverse complement strand
CTAACTCCGTCCTTCCGAACGTGCCTACTGATCCGGATTTCTACCGAGAAAGGGGACAGCACGAGCATTTTCCTAATGCCCCGTCTACATAGAAGAAGTCGGCAGTGACGGCAGCCAAAATATAGCGTCATCCTACTCAACATCATGCGCTCTCTTTCGTCTTTGTTCCACCTTGTGGGAACGGCTCTTAGATGGCCGGACACAGACGTAGGGCGGTAGTGCATTGTAGCCCGACCAGCTGCTAACTGCCAGCATTGGTCCTTGCTGGCAGTATCTCTGCTTGATCCAGCCTTGGATGCTCGTACGAGGTCGAAGTTCGCTCCACGTGGTCGTCATGTCCATGTTCATCGTCTCCTGCACACACAAAAGCTATGGCTCTCAATCCGGAGTAGACGGAAATCGGCTCTAGCGAGGATTTTTATTCTCTCCACCAAAGCCGTAGAAGCCGGCGGGTGGATAGGAATAGACGGATTCGTCGGAAATTACTCTAGTACTTTGCCGGTCAATGGATACTTGAACCATTATGTCTCTGCTACATAAAGTTGCCGCTTTCATGGATACGATGCACATTGGGTGCAATTTCTAGTCTACGACTTTCATTGTTTTCCCTGAATCTAGACAAGATCATAGACTCCATTTATTGGCACTACTTCGAAGATGTCTAAAGAAGAATCAACATCGAATGGCGGATCTCAGCAAGCCCCGAAAAAGAAGCCTGGGTCGACTTGGTCACTACAACGCCTGAAGTTCCGTCGGGATTATCGTAGTAGACTCCCTCTCATCATTTCAAGGTTCACAGGCTACCGCCCGCCAAACACCAATGCCCCTTATGATCCTCTTCCATTCCCACCGTTCACATGGCTAGCCAAGCTCCCTTTACATTATGAAATTTGGCTCTTGGGTTGGATTGGGGCTTTCGGGGGCATCATTCTGATTGAAGCAATCATGTCTACCAGCACGGCTTTTCGAGACATCTATCACACTCCGACCATCATCACGTCATTCGGAGCGTCGGCCGTTCTTCTCTTCGGAGTGATTGAGTCTCCGGTGGCTCAGCCGCGCAACTTTGTCTTGGGCCATTTTATTTCTGCTCTAGTTGGAACGTGTATCACGAGGTTATTCGTCCTCAATCGGCAGTATCAGGGATATCTAGATAATACTCGGTTCCATCCCTCAACGTTCATCAATGGTGGAGTATCAATGGCAACATCCCTGCTAGCCATGCTCATTACCGGGACCGCACACCCACCGTACGTAGCTTACCTTTTCTATCTTAAGTTCTTAGGTCTACTTCTATATCAGCCGAAAGCTGACTTCAATACAGCGCTGGAGCAACGGGATTAAACGCAGCCGTTCAGACCCAAGTGATAACGCTTTCATGGCGCTACTTACCGGTTATACTCGCGTCGTCTCTCATCATGCTTGGCTGGGCGCTTATCATCAACAATGTTGGTCGCCGTCGATACCCGCTCCATTGGTGGGCGCCTGGACCCACGTTTGTCTACGATCCCGAAGAAGATGGTGCGGCTGCCCTTCGAGAGCTTGAGGACGCCGAGGTAGAGAGGGAGCTCCGTGAAGAAGGGGATCTAGTGAGTGAAAACGAAGCGACTGGGATACAACAGCGGCGTGGTAGTGCTTAGTAGAGATTAAAATTGGATGAAAGACTAACCACTTGGCTACGGCGTCATAAATTTGTGGACTTGCGATTGCGTGCTCTTCTTCACTAGGTAATTATGGATAAACTCGGCATGCTCACGTCTATGAGCTTTCCTCGATTTGTTCACCTTTCGGTTTCTTAGGTCTTGTGGCCGCACTGTACTTAGCTTACTCAGAATGTCATCACTTTAGAGTTTGGCTAGTTATGACAATACACGATTCAATCATCTCGGCTGCGGTAGCGTCATTGATCGCATCGTATCCGAGGTCTGAACAACCCAAGTCTAATCAAGCCTCGATTCTATTAATGAAATGTGTGTGCTCTGCACTCTTGTCCCGGGATGCATGTCAATTCAGATTGCGCTGAACAGGAAGTACCGATCTTTGTACATGAGGATCTGTAAGAAAAGGAAACATGACCGTTACCAGACACAAGTAAACTGACTACAAAGTGCAAAGTTCAATATACGAAGCAGTCACTCTAGACCTACAAGATTCAGATTTCGGTAAGATCTTTTTCTGCTCTAACCCGTTACATTGAAAGATGAAAAGCTTGTGGTTGAAGATTAACATATTGCACAATTGGCTATGTCAACAGAGATCGCATTGGAGCAAATAGAATTCAGGTAGTAGATTCGGATATTTATGGACAAACCAGTCGAAGAGAAGCTGAGGGTGTAATACGATAGCGTCGATGGAGTCACGGTGGACTTTAACCACCGAGCGTGCTTTACTTCGATCAGTAACCAACTACTGCACACAACGCAGACACACAATTTTGAAGCCACTTAGGCCTCGATGTTATCCACAATGGTCAATAACTTATTAAATTGTTAGAAGTCAAAGTAAGGTACTCCGTACCACATCGTTTTTCTCGGCGCACCAGGCGGAGTGCGTTTCTCGCTACACATGGGGCCACGTTGGTCCCTGTTTTGCCCATAATTATGGGTTTTCAGAACCCGTACCGCTTCCGGCACAAGAAAGTAAAAAGGGTTGGATAGAGCAAGCAAGAATTGCAAGAGTTTTCGTCGTCCATGAGATCCTAGAGTTTAAGAGCAAGGGCTGTCTATCATGTTAAGATGAACCGCGATTTAAATCCTTGCATCTGCAATTCGAAACTCGGCTTCTAGCGCAAGGAAAGCTGTTTATTGGTCAAGAGAGGCATCCTATAAGCAGCAAAGGGACAAAGTAAGCACTGCTGGCTGCGCACTCTACCGTATGCACTCCATTGTGCACTGGTCTATTTGTAGTGCACTCCACTGCGTGCAATCTACTACGTGCACTCTACTGCGTGCACTCTACTGTACGCTGGCCTACCTAGTATTCATTGGTCAAGACGAACATTGCCAAGCGGGCTCACGCCTTGTAGGGCGCCGCTAGCCACTGGCTTGGGCACTAATAGCCGACAAAGAAATTGTATGGCCTTTATGATACCGAAAGCAGGTTCAGCTGTTGATTCGGTGAAGATCGGCACTGCAGCTAGCGAGGAAGTCCGGCCCATCCGTGTACGGCTGCGTCTAGACCCGGGTTGCTCTCAGCTTCGAAGTGTATAGGCAGTTCGCAGAGAGGCCGTCCCTCCAAGTCAATTGCTACGTTCAAGTTAGAACACAATGAGCCTATGGGCGAAGGGTAGTAAACACGCTCAAACCTGCTTTTACTGTATGGCTGGAAGGCGTAGAGCTGGAGTTTTCACGTTTCACATTTTTAGCTCATGGGTTCATGGATTCAGCTTTTGCTGCAAGTGGAAAGAAGCGGGACAGTAGCTGCAGCGCAATGCGGACGGTACAGCCGAAGCAAATGCAATGTCGACCAACAGGCAAAAAGAGTCTCGATCGGAGGCTTCAGCGGGGGGCCATTCCGACCCCAGCTACCGTAAGCTGCGGCTGCGACACATCACAAAAGCCTACACACCGTGTCTAGCCCAGCCTATTTTGGCCACGCCATTCCCGAAGCCAACGGGTCGGGGGCGGCTGGGATGCTCAGGTGCCAAGTGCGCTCGACGCCTCACATCAGAATCTTTACCGTCTGTGGGCAAAATTGATAAGAAAGTCCCGGCCACACTCTGCAAGCGAGCCGCTTTTTTGCGTTCCGGCTTGACGCCCGTTCTCAGCTCTTTTAGCTAATGCAACGAGAACCCTGTCCCGGAATGGACGGGCGGGAAGTGAGTAGTCATTGCAAATATGTGGCGCCTTGATAGTCGTATATAGGAGGGAGCGAGGGTGTTCACGATCTTTGCCATCGTCCACACATCGCGAACAATCTTGCTTACGAGTCACCTTATCGCGCAACACGTCTGTCGCGGAAATGGATTCAAGCGCTCTTATGTTGGGCTTGCTTCAACGAGATAATGCGTCAAGCAGCACAGGACCCGTCGATTGCACCACAGAGTACTCCGCCGATTACTACGGATTCGGCGTCCGGTTGGGTGTCTATTTCGCATGGCTCAGTTCATACTTTGCCAATACTCTGCTTCCCGGAGAGATTTCGGGTTCCCTGGACACAAATACCATTTTCCTTCTCGCCCTTCTTATCAGTTTGTTCCAAGGCACACATACACACAAGCTGTATCAAGTCGATGGCCTCGTAGTGTTGCATCTCGCTTCTGGATTTCTCTTTAGCTGTTTAAGTGTTTGGGGTTACAGGACTCTGCATTATCAAAGAGAAGGGGCAAAAGGCATCAGAAACTTTGGTGGTGTCGGTACGCACTTCAGACTGGTATTAATTGCTGCAATTGCCATCTACGGCGCGTGGTTTTGGATGGAAGGCGTGGAAGATGGACTAAAGATTGCCGACAAGCTGGAGTGCCAACAAGTTTACACCTGGTTTTTTCATAAATGGCCTATCAACGGTGGCATCAGCATTTTCTACTCTGTCCTTACCACGCTCACCTCCATTTATTACTCTCTCATGTTTATGACGGCAGTGTTGGCTATCGGATACGCCTTTTCAACATCTGGATGGAAGAAATGGCAGACCAAAATGAAAAAGGTTGAGACCGGCCTCCACGTCGACGAGTAAGCGTACCCCATTTAGAGTCTTTGCTCGTACTTACAAACGTACCATCTAGGCTGAAGTTCATGTACAACTTCATGCGTGCTTTCAACATGGTATGGATTGTTTTCTGCGCGGCCATGATCGAGATGACGTTGAACGACAACAACATGTTGCAGACGCTTGCGCGGCACAGCAATGTTTCGGCTCCCGCTCAGCTGCTTCCTTTGCTCATAGGCACCCTCAGCTTCGCTAGAACGGTATGGTTGATATTCTGCGAGCATGGAAGTGAGATCCTCGAAGCAGTGCACACCGAGACTGCCGGAATGGAACCAAGATCGCGCGGGCAGAAATTCCGTCTTGGCTTTCACCTCTCCATTCAGCGACTCATCTCGCCTTTGTCAGGCGTAAGCTCAGGCCGACCTCGCGAGGCTTCCGTACGGACTCAAACTTCATTCATTCATCGGCCGTGGCATCAGAGATATTTGGTGGCGTATCTGCCATGGTTGTCGATATTTGGCTTCTGGCGGAAGGTTTTAGATCAAGATGAAGGACTGCCAACATCTACGTCCCGTGAGTTGACTGTTTGCTCGGACAGCGATAAGCCAGAGCAGCAAGTATTGGTTCAGCGAGAAGAGTACAAGTAGCTAGTTACGTTCATGTATCAATAGGGCAAAATTGGTAAGGGCATATTGGGGTATGCATGTAGGAAAACGGCGTTCGGGAGATATGCATGATATTTTGAGCTAGAACACCCGTTTGATCACGACTATCCAGCAACGGACCAAGCATAGTAATGATACCTTACCTATTAAGCAACGAATACCACGCCATAGCAACAATAAGCCAGGCTCATAAGTAGGTAGTAAGGTTCGTGCCCAATCCCAACTTGGCTCGCCAGAAGTTCTGTTGCGCATATGGGCTGAGTCTTCCAAAGCGCAGCCCATGCACAATCTTGCGTCACCGTGCGCGTCGATTAGAAAAAGAACAACCATGAAAAAAAATTGCAACAGTGTCTATTCAGCTGCCCACAGCACACCTGTTCAGCCCAAGCACCTACCCCTCCCGCCAGCATCCCACCCCCTCCTCACTGCCCTCCACCACCAAGCAGGAACTCCACCGCGCCCTGGACGCTGCCGCCGCTCCGCCGCAGCGCCTGCACGTTGCGCTCGAACTCGTAGAACCCCATGTCGTTGAGCTGGCGCAGCTGGTCTGCGTAGCGCTCCTCGGGCGGCCGCGTGTCCGGCGGCGCGGCCGGCTGCGGCGGCGCCCCGCCCCACGGGTTGAAGAGCGCCGCGAACGGGTTCACCGCCGCGCCGCTGCCGTCACCGCCGCTGCCGCTGTCGCTGCCGCGCCCGCCCGCGGCCGGCGCCGCTTGGTTCAGCGCCGCGAGCGTCTCGAGGAGCTGGCTTAGCGGGTTGGCGGTGGTTGGCTGCGCGCCTTCGGCGGGCGGAGCGGAGCTGGTGCCTGTTGTGCCGGTGGTGCCGGTGGTGTCTGTGGTGCCTGTGGTGCCTGTGGTGCTAGTCGTGCCGGTGGTCTGCGGCGGCATGCCGCCGAATAGGGCGGCGAACGGGTTGGCCTGGGCGCCGGCGGGCGGCGCGGCGCCGAAGAGGCTGCCGAAGGGGTTCGCGGCCGCCGCGGTCGCGTTGCCGCCTTGCGTCCCTGGCTCGCCGGTGCTGGGCGTGGTGTCCGTCACGCCGGGCGGTGGGAAGGCTGCGGCGCCGCCGAGCCCCGCTGCGCCGCCGCCCAGCGACCGCTGCATCTGTAGCTGCATTCGCAGCATGTTCGGGTCGAACATGATGCGCCGGAAGTTGGGATCTCGGAGCATCTGCCGCGCCATGGGATTGTCGCGGAGCATCGGGGACTGCTCGATCATTTGTTGGAATGCGGGATTGTTCATCATCTCGTTCATTTGCTGCAGGAAATTCGGATCGTCGAGCATTCGCATCATGTCGTCTGGATTCGGAGGAGCACCCATCTGTGAAGGATTGTTAGGAAAGAGTATGTCCTGTGCAAGGTCTAGATTGTAAATAGGACGTACTCCGCCATCAGCGCCGAATGCAGTGGCATTGGGTAGACCGTGGAAACCAGCATAGCGCGCACCTGTCAGCGCAGCTAAAGGATTATTTCCGGTGCCGGCAGCCATGTTTGATGGAACTGTGGGAGACGTCGGTGTTGCTCCAGCTGTGGAAGTAGAGCCTTGGCTGGCCGGGTTTTGTCTGGCATTGCTCGCTGCTCCTTTGACAAGATGTATGGTGTGTCCATCCTTGATCTTATAGCTGCCTAGAGTATCTGGATCTTTCAGCACACGCCCGGAGTATATCAACCGTAACCGCTCGACGGGCGTGTCGGCGTATTCTGATGTGGAGAGTTTCGCCTTCAGATCGGCAACGGTAGTGGTGGCAGGCAGAGTGAGGACGTATTTCGCATCATTGGAAGCTTTTACATTGAAAGTGAGTTGGTGGTCCGCGGTCGAACTCGAAGCGGCGTCTTCGGAGCTCATTGTGGGAGTTGCGGCGAAGATGTGCAGTCGCGAGGTGGCGTGCGAGCACTGCTTTGCAGCTTTGGTTTCGGCGCTGAGCCTAGAGTATTGGACGTTTCGGATGGGATCTTGATGCAAAGTTCTCCCGGAAAGAATTATAGGTGGTATGGCAGGGGCGGAGAGGCGCAAGGGGACAAGTAGTTGAGGCGAGATAGTGAGGTGTCAGTTTGGTAGAGAAACCGCTCGACGTCAGTGGAAGGCCAGCGGAGGAAATTCAAAGGGCAACCAACTAACGTAACCATCGATAATTAGTGGACACATGCACCGATTATCAACTACCTAGCTGAAATACTGCAAAACTCTTGATTTTGTGTCGGGAGAGAAGCCGCATTCAGCCACACCCACAGACGGAGTGGATCACGGCCTGGACGTGCCCATGCTCTACCATACGGTACACGCTCTTCACTGACAAGCAGCTCAGCGCATATTGACGTGCGTGGTTCGTTAATTCACCCGAGGCAAGGCCCACCCCACATTTTCCGTTGCTCCTAACCCGAGGAACCATCCTTTATTATCTCGTTCCTCATTCAGACGTCGTAATGATTTGGATATGATCGCTGTAAATTCTTTTGTTTAATCCTACCTCTCGCAATTCCCTCACCCGCCTGTACCTTTCCTCCTCCTCGCGTCGAATCCAAACTGCAATTCATCCTCGGCCATTCTCGGAGCTATCCAATATGCGGGCAATACAAGTCTCCTCCTACGTTGAGGCAGGTCCACGGTCGCGATACTGGTCTGTGGTGGCGCGCTGACCCTAGAATCAGGGACCAGAGGAACTCAAAGTCATTACTCTACCAGACCCGGTCCCTTTGGCAGATGAATACCTAATCCGCATCCACGCTACGGCCACCAACTTCTTTGACCTGCTACAAATCCGCGGCAAATATCAGCACCAACCGCCGTTGCCATGGGTGGCCGGTGCCGAGTTCAGCGGTGTCGTTGTCAAAGCGCCAGCGCTCTTGGATGACGGCCGAACACCAAAGTTCAAAGTTGGCGACAAGGTGTTTGGATCCGGTCAGGGAGGCTACGCAACCCTGATTTGCACGACCGAAGAGAGAATCAAAATCATTCCGAAAGGATGGGACTTTTTTGATGCTGCTGGTCTTTTCGTAACTGCACCGACCAGTTATGCTGCGTTGGTGACAAGAGCCGGTATCAAGAAAGGTATGGATCCTTACTTTGCGGTTGATGTTATGTGTCATGCTAACTTGAGAATGCAACAGGTGACTGGGTCCTTGTCCATGCTGCTGCCGGAGGAGTTGGCCTCGCAGCTGTGCAAATAGCAAAGGCTTTTGGAGCTACCGTCATCGCCACTGCAGGTTCCAAACACAAACTCGACGTCGCGAGAAGTTTTGGCGCCGATTACGCCGTAGATTATAAAGACAAGAACTGGCCAGAAAAAGTGAAAGAGCTCACTTCCGGACGAGGTGTTGACATTGTGTACGATCCTGTAGGTATGATTGAACCAAGCACCAAATGTATTGCCTGGAATGGAAGGTTGTTGGTGATTGGATTTGCGGCAGGCAACATTGAGAAGGTCGCAACCAACAGATTTCTGCTCAAGAACATCAGTCTAGTGGGCCTACATTGGGGAGCCTATTCGATCAACGAGCGAGAAACTATCCCTGAGGTTTGGGACGGCATATATAAGTTGATGGAAAGTGGCAAGTTCAGAGGCACTTGCTTTACGGACAAGGAATTCGTCGGCCTGGAGAGTGTACCAGCAGCTCTGAAAGCTCTCGGCGCAAGAGATACTTGGGGTAAGGTTGTCGTGAAGCTGCCTCAAGACGGCCAGAGTAAAATATAGAACTGAATTGTCAATCAATGAGCTTTAAGCCTTGCACTATTGCTTTACGACCAGGGAATCTCTTCTGCCAGATTCCCATGAATACGAAATTAGACCAATTATTTGGGTTTCTGCTCAGCATAGAGTACCCGTGTCAAGGTGGGTGGAGCAGTATGCCAGCGTGAAGACAAGGCAAGTCTGCACTCTGAGAGATGGAGTACAAATACAAATGCCTGGCCAGCGGAAAGAGCAAAGTATTCGGCGAAAAGGAGATGACTCCAACTGCATTGGAAGAAGTAGTTCTGCGAACAAACCAAGGATAATTGGAAGGTGAAGGCACCCGTATTTTTCAGAAGGGTCAGTGTGACGTGCTTATAGTACAATCACTCGATGATCCCTTCGGGATCAAGTCCATTATATTCCTAATAACTCGCTGGTTATCTTCTTCATATTCAGATCGCTGTGTTCCTTCTTGCCCACGAATAGAGCGCTCATCTTACACCTCTATGTTCCTCTTAACTTAAATTGAATAGATCTATCACTAGACCACAAAATCTCTCTTAGAATTTAGAATGAGGAACGCTTTGTGGCTTGAGTTGGAGCGTTGTGGTTGAAAACGGCGCCAAGTACCGTATCGTATTGGTGTTCTCGCATGACGTTTCCGCGAAATCTTCATCCGAACTTAGATTTCATGAGAGCTTTATTTCACTTCTACGACCCGCGCATCTACACAAAGCGATTAACGACCAACTCGCAAGCAGCGAGGCAGAAAATATATACGCTTGTGATGGCTACATCGAAGATTGCATGAATCACCAGCCAATATCAGCAGTAATGGCACAACGAGCGAAACGCGGCCCTACTGTCCTCGTCACCGATGCAAGAGAAGCTTCGTTCAAGAATGCAGCGCCACGGCCTCAATTAGGACAGAGACAAGGCACCGGAGTGATAAGCGTCGATAATGTCCTTCAATACAGCAGCGAAATCCCCTCAGCGCTACCTAGAGGAGTCCTTACTCCTCGTCCAGCAATTCACTATCGAACACCCAGTGGTCGCCATCCTCTAGATCCCAAGCTAACCGGGCGACTGATACCACAACACATTCCATCTCGAACATCGAAAGTATCTGAGAAATTGGTGCTACTGCCAGAGACGGGCGAGCTCGATGCTGAAAAGGCTGCTTTCGAAGAGGAGGATGAAACTGCTCCACCCAAGGATGAAGAGCTTGAGCGAAGAAGGACACCTGGTTTGCAAGAGAAGTCATATGCAGAGCGACTGCCGAAGTCCAAAAGAACCGAAAAGCTACCACGAGTCACGGCGTATTGCACAGCGCAAGCGTATAAAATGCGGTCAACCGCTGACTTCATTCGATCGAAACATGGGACGCGAACAAAGTTGTATGACGACTGTCTCTACGTAGTCTACCAGTTGCCTCTCATGCCTGGCCATGAAGGATATCGTGTACGAAGTAGTCCGGTCTTGAAGACACCAGGTGGGAGATCAGTGTTAGATGAAGAGATCGAGCGGAACGAACGACTCGAACACCACCACGGTTATTTCGAGGAAGAGCAGTATCAAGTCAAATATACGGATGGTGGCATGCCAAGTCCATTGTCTCAGGAAGAACAAATGTTGAACGAAAGAGCTGTATCACCTCAGGATAGTCCACGAAGAACGTCTTCGCCGATAAGGGTTCCACCAAATGCTCTCTCATTTGCTGAAATGTTTGTTTTTACGTATGGGGTTGTAGTTTTCTGGAACTTCACGGAACGACAAGAGAAAGACATTCTCGCCGATCTCACTTTCTCAACGTCAGAAACGCACATTGTCCTTGCGATTCGTCCTCTGCAAGAAGAGGATTTCGAGACCGAGGAGTTTCACTTTGAATACAACCCTGATATTCCGAGACCGAGAATATTCAACGACATGATTACTCTACGAAGCGGAGATCATATGATTAAACTAGCCATGTCTCATGCAATTGCCCAGTCAACGAAACTCAGTTTCTTCGAAGAGAGAATGAGTACAACTATGACTGAAGCGCAACCCATTCCGCGTCGGCTAGCTCTGACTGGTCGTCTGGGAATGAAGAGAGAAGAGGTGGTTCGAATTCTCGGACGGCTATTCACTAGTCGCGTCGACGTTAATCTCTCATCCAATGTTCTCGACGTTCCGAATTTCTTCTGGGATTCAGAACCCACTCTACACCCGCTTTACAATGCAGTCAGAGAATACCTCGAAATTGGCCCACGAGTCAAAGTGTTGAACGAGCGGTGCAGAGTATTCCTGGACCTCACAGAGATCCTTAGTGAAGGCATTGCGGACGTCAAGATGACAAGAATCACTTGGATCATCATCGTTCTTATTGTCCTTTCCATTCTCGTCACTTGCAGTGAAGTCTTTTTGCGCTTCGGAATCTTGGCGAAGAGCAAACACACAGAGCCTGGAGTTGGAACTCTGATGACTCCACTTCCAATGACAACTCCACGTAACTTTGCGAGAGTAGGACTTGTGGCCTCGTGGATTATTGTTGGAACTTCGTCATTTCTATGAGGTTTCATGACTGTGCTTTACTCATATGCAAGATATCCGACTTCATTCTAGCGTTGGCGTTGATACGAGATCAGGCACTTATTATTAAGCGCACAGGCAGCAGACACTTTAACTACCAAACACTTCGCGCAGCCCTCAGTCAGGTCGGGCGGCTATGCAACACAATATATCGACATCCTTAAAGCTTAAACGACTTTTCCCAACTTTACCTACTGTCTCTCATAATATGTCTCCATTCTTCGAACAATTTTCCCACCGCGGTAGAAAGTCAACATCTGTTGCGAAGCGACAGACGGCTGTCACTGATAAGAAGCGAATCTTGCAACTGTCAGCCGCAACTACAACGAGCGACCGCGAAATTGAACGAAAACATGACTCAAAGCATGACTCTGCCATCGCAACTTCTTCGTTTCTGTCCAACCCGGCCCACGAACCCAATCTCTTGGGTCAGCTCTTCTGGACCGAGCCTCATCCGGTGGTGCAGACCTCACTGTTCTTTAGCCTGCCGGCGGAGCTGCGCAACCAAATCTACGAGCTGGTGTTCCTGTCGCAGGACTACACATCGGACGGCACGCTGATCCCGTCATCGCAGTCGATCCGCAACCTGGGGCTGCTGTTCACGTGCCGGCAGGTGTACGTGGAAGCCATCGCAATGGCCTACTCGGTAACCTTCAGCACCACCAACAGGTGGCACGCCGCTGACCTGAAAGACATGCACCTTCAACTCGCGCGCCTATCCGGCGGACTGGACGCGCGTGGCCATGCGCTTGCGGCCCTCCCCGCCGCGCTGATCCCCCTGCGCGACCTCGACTTCGCCGCCCACTTGCGCCGCCCGCATTGGACGCGCTGCGTCGCGCCCAACGGCAAGGAGTCGCTCGCGCCGGAGTTTATGGATACGACCGTGGATTACGCCAAGTTTGTGTACACGGTTGTGGCGCTGTGGCCCGAAATCGAAACCATTACCATCTGGAAAGACGAGCCGGCGAGCTCATTCACCCGTAGGTTGGAGGTGGTGCTGAGTTTGCCGGCGCTGTCGCCGTGCTTTGAAGAGGATCACAGCGTGCTTTGCCGCAAACCGAGCCATGAGGATTGTGAGAAGGAGGCAGGAATGTGGATGGCTGAGAGAAGTGAGATCTTTGAAACGCTCGATACCACTGTAGAGGCTGGTTTTTGGATCGTAAGAAAGAACAATAGCCAGAGAAGGGTAGCAATTAAGTGTAAGAGAAGCTTTTGAGCGACTAAGTTTTAATGTGAGGTAAGTTAGAGATGCAAAGAGCTTTAATGTCTAGACGAATTGACCTCTTAGTGAAGCTTAATGCCCGGCATTCATGAGCGAACACATCAATAGAAGATTAATAGAATGAGTCGAGTGAGGTCACCAGCATCATAGGACGTAATGTAATCACTGCAGTTTCATGAATATCGCCTTCATCTAAATGATACAACTCACCATGTGACGGTGATGTATGCGCAACTTTTGCGAGCGGCCAGCTGAGATGAGGAACTCCGGCAACGCCCGACTTAAATGACACCACATTCCGCGTGGTTGAAGTGCTCTCAAAGAAGCTCCCAACGATGGAGGCAAGCAAGTAAAGCGCAAAGCACCGTTGATGGAAACAGGCGGCGTATAGATACGTTTGTTCTTTCGCAGAAGCCATCTATCGCGCACTCAACAACAGCCCAAGAAAAGACAGACGCATCGCCACAAACAAATACGAACAGCGCTCTCACCCCCAAACCGCCGCGCACGCAACCGCGCCCAACGTGCGAAGGCCAAAGCCCCGTCCACCAGCCCTCCCATCCCCCCGCCACCTTTTCCAAGCGGAAACGCGCCCAAATCCAGAAGACAAACCGGCGTGCGTAAAAAGCGGCTTCGCCAAAGGCGCAAGGCGGCCAGAGCCTTGGGCAAGCGCGCCCCAAACGCAGCGCAAAAGCTGCTTCAAGCCGCAACGAAAACGGCGCTTCGACCACGCGCAGCCGCGCCAATCCCCACGGCCCGCGAAAACGGCGCGGCCGCAGGTGGTCGCATTGGGGGTGGTCAGCCAGTGGGCGGGGGGTCGGGCGCCAGCCGCGGGAGGGACAAATGGGCGTCGGGCCGCGGGCGCGTGGGCTCCCCACGCCGCCGGCTTTTTGCGCTCGGGGCCACGACGGCGCGCCGCGCGGATTCGCCTGCTCGAGCCGTGCCTTGCGACTGCCTGGGTCCTGGAACGCCGTTCGGTGTGTGTGTCGTGCATGCGCCGCGCGATTAAAAACTGCCGTGAAATGCTTCGCTAATTTGTGGAGTGCTGAGTTAGATGATGGATGCGGATGGCGATATGCGTCGTGTTGCGTGGTGGTGTTTTATTACGGATGAAAATGTTGCGTGATTAGATGGAGTCGATGTGGTGGTAAAGGCTGCGTGCGATTGAGTGTGGTGTCGGCTCACAAGATGCCCGAGTCTTTGAGGGCGTTCTGCAGGATGGTTTCTTTGACGGCGGCGAAGACGAGGCGGATGTTCGAGGTGTCGGTTGCTTGAGTTAGGCTGAGTTCGTTAGCATCGCCAACTGCATTAGAAAATCGCAGAATCACATACTGAGGATAAAGATTAAGATGTGCTCGGTTGACATGATTAAATCTCCATAGCAGATACTTTGCCGCTCGGTTGACATCGTTGCCTCCCGAGTAATCCGGGAAGTAGTTGCTCAGTGGTGATCGAGCGAGCTTCTGCTTGAATAAGTCGACTTTGTTGAGGAACAGAATGATGCTTGTTCGCATGAACCATCGCGAATTTACCACCGAGTCGAAAAGAACCAGAGATTCCATCATTCGGTTCTAGGTACATCGTGTCAATGACGAATTTGTCCGAAGGTATGGTGACTAAGCTTACCTGACTACTTTCCTCCAACAATACTTGATCGTATTCGCTGAGCGCTACGCAGAAGATGATTGACGTCACATTTTCAAAACAATGTATCCATTTCTTCCGCTCGCTCCGCTGTCCACCGACATCGAACATGCTAATTTCCGTTAGTTGAGATGACCACGTGGTTGTGACTCTGCTTACTGTATGCTGAGTTGATCCATTGTGAACCGAGTCTCGTATATGCCGGTGGTTTTTGTTCTCGCGCGTAACACGTCAGTTTGCGTTGGAGCGTAATCAGGAGAGGAGATGCGTCCGACTTCGTCAAAAAAGCTGAGCGAGTTAGCAATCGGTAGAGTCTTTGAGAGGTGACCTGTCATACTATGGCGCGGAGTCCATTAGGTAGAATTCACTCTGATGTTCCATGACTTTTGTAACGGCAGGATCATGCCATATTGAGTCCACAGCATCGCCAACTTTTCTGTCCAAGGGTTTCTCGGGATCTGGATCAAGGGTGTAGTCCATCAGAAAGTCGCACAGCTCGCTATTGGAAGCCATTTCTGGCTCAATTTCGAATTGCCGAAAGGCGCCAATGAGGGCTTTTGCGCAGTCGAGGACGTTTTTATAGATTGTGAGCCGGTACATAGCCAGTTCTTCGGGAGTGTATCCATTCTGGTGAATTATCTTCATCTGCTTGACAATCGTTGACTTCCCGCTTTCTCCTGACCCTGTATGGCAGAATTGTCAGCGATTCAAACATCCAACACGCGTATATTATCACGATGCCTACCCAGAAGAAGAATTTTACATTCTCGCCGTAGCTTCCGCGAGTCCTCTTCCAGTTTCCGATCGATAGCCTGGCTTCTCTTCTTCTGTTCCAAATCCTCGGTTTCTCCGCCGCCACACATCGCTACTGTAGTTTGTGTAGAAAGTGTGAAGGAGTGTGATGGTCGCCTGATGGTTGGACGGAGTGGGAGGGGGATCCGAGAGTAAAAGGACGGCTAGGTGGTGGTGGAGGAGGGTTGGTAGTTGGAGGGTCGGTCAGATGTCAGGCTGCCGGGCGCAGCGGCCCGCAAGGTAGGAAGGCCTAGATACGAGGAGAATTTTGGACGGCCGTCAAGCTGCGTGGACGAAAGGAGCTTTAAGGAGATGGAAGAGTTGGCGGTTGTTTGGGGCGTTGAGGCTGGCGACGATGTAGGTCGCGGAGCTAGAGTGGGAGCGCAGAGGAGCAGGAGCCAGGGCTGAGCGTTGGAACGGTGTACGAGGACGTGACAGGTAGAGCAGGCAGATGACGGGATGATGGAGATGAGCAGAGAAGGGACGAGAGGTTTGGACCTGAGCTCAGCCTTTTCCTCGATGATTGGAGGGGCGGGCTTTGTTGGATTGACAGGTCGGTGTCGCTGCCGCGGCGTAGTTGGTGCTTTCCAGGCTCTGAGGTGAAGTTTTTAGGGTTCGGGCGAGGGATTCGCAGAGGGTTGGAGTCAGTGCGGTTTGCGGTTTGCGGTTTGCGTTTTGCGGTTGCGGTGGGCAGTAAATTACGGGTTTGCGTGGGATCTTGCGTCTTTTGCTGGGAGTCCCGGTGAGAGTCCAAGGTCGGGAGCTGGACTTGGCCTCTGCTTTTGGCTCGCCGAACGCCCGGCCGTCGCTCAAGCCGCCCGTTAAGCCCAAATATTCTGGAGCGCGCGGGTGCAAAACTGCAACGTAGCCAGCAAATTGGCGATCAAAGGAAGTAACGGCAATACAAGGTCGGGATGGGCTGGAGGGTTGAGCGAGCGAGCGAGTGAGTAAAGATGCGGAGGTTGAAGGCCGGATTTGCTCGCTTTCGTCAGCGGAAAACCAAGCAAGAATGCAAGCAGGATACCAAGCACTCAAGCTTCAAAAGCCAGCAATTTTACCTAATTGCTCTGCGTCTGGCTTTCACGCAAAACCAAAAATAAAAAGCAATAAGCAACACAGAAACGAAATGATGGGCGAATCCATCGTCATCATCTTTGTTCGTCTGCACTCAGTCACACCATCTTCAAACTTCCAACTCAGCCCTCGATCGCCATTGATGCTACGTTGGGTTGCGCTGCTAATTACTGGCTAATCTTTTCTCTCACTCATACTTCGTAACCAGACCGGTACTTGCCGGGTTGCTGGTGGTAAGCCTTCATCACCTTTGAGCGTAACTCCAGCTCTGCCACTGCGCCTGCTCGTGTTAATCTAATCTATCGTACGCCATCCGTCCATCCACATATTCATCTGCTGCCAACCACAGCTTGCACTATCCGATGACTGCCGACCCTACGGGAATATCAAGTGCTACAGCTCTGACGGCCCATGCTTTGATGGTCGTATCTAAGTCGAATAGCAGCTCTACCGCAAACAGTCATGCTTTCCAGCCTTGCATTGCTATCTCGTCTCAAAATAGTCACCCACGTATTGCCATTGATGATTCCGAGTTCATTGTGAATTTGTAGTCGATGAGGCCAACTCCTCCCGTAGAGTCGATAGTGTCCGGCGGGGTCAATGTGCGGTGTTCTGCAGTTGACTGCGCCGTACTCTGCAATTCGCCCATTCTCGCTCACTTCCCGTAGGTGCTTGTGATGCCACCACGTGGAATGGCGAGAATAATTGCAGTGCCCAGGAGTACGCCGTCCCGGTTTCCAGGTAGCCGACTCCAGCGGCTACATCGCAAACAGACATCTCCTCCAACACCCTATTTTCGGGATTCCGAATCTGCGCTTACGCTCCAGCTGCTGCGGGATTGGCTCATACCTGCTTTATATTCCAGGCCCAGCCTCTCCGCATTTGTTATTTTACACACCTTGTGTCATGCCTTAACGCTTACCTTCCCTCTGTAAAAGTCCTGTCCTCAACAACTTCTGTTTGCGTTGAGCTTCTCCTTCCGTTTGGGCACATTATTGGTCCATTCAAGAATCTAGAAATAGGGTAGAGAGTAGAAGGAGCTCACGACGCAATATAATTAACAATGGAAGGCCTTAATTGCGTGCTACCGGCGCGTGTACAACAGAGCATAGCAATTATCGTCTTTGTATGCTGCTGCAGTGTGTCAGCTTCTGGTATGGATGCGTCTCCTATGAACACCAGGGAGTATGCTCGCTGAGTACTCTATAATCAGCCCTCCGTCCGACCTCGGGTTGAATTAAGTCAAAGATTACGCTCCAAGTAACCCATGATGCCCAATGTATAGTCCAGAAGCAGATAGGCGAAATATTACTGTGGTTTCCATGGTCTTCTCTTCTGCGCACAAGTTGCGTGAATGCAATGCTGCGGATTTGATTCGCCTGTCGCTACGAAGAAGCGACTGAGCGGCGGGCGTCAAGGAAAGCATGTCACACAGTGAGCTTCCGATATGCCGACTCCAACGTGACCTTTGCCAGCCACTTTGCACCTTTCCGTGGAGCTGCGCGTGGGCCAATGGTCGTCGCAATTCACAATATCGATCACCTAAGCCGAGGCTTCAGTATCTGAACAAGACCTATCAGCAAGCAGCCTGTCCTTGATCGAAATTGTCAAGGAATTCTGGAGCGCCTTGCCTCCATATTCTGCTATGCTGACAGTCGAAGCTCTTTTCAAATTTGGTGCGCGTCGAAGTAGGGTAACGATCGATGGAAGCGAAGACTATCGGTGTGGGAAGGTATCGCCGTGTTCAAGATTTCTGCTTTTTATGAATTGCTGGGCGGCTAATCTCGATGATTCTTGCACTGGGGCTTGTGAAGAGCTCCTGACCATCCAGCTACTCCGTACGCTTTGGGATCGATTAGAAAGCCGCGACTCGCTGGAACGGTGCAGTGCCGCCGTCAATTGATTCGGCCTGTGCCGTTTCCTACCCTGCTGTCACGCATACAAATTTCAACTGAATATCATATTTACAGAAGAGAGAAGACGTTGATGTGAAATTGCTGGAAGGAGGTAGAAAATTGTGCATCGTATCGCAGTGCCACTTCATGGCGAAATGCATCAGAGCTGGGAGGGCTGTGACGTAGGCGGCTGGCCATCGGTCTCATCAGGTCAGGGAGGGATGGAGGCGGCGCGCACCGTATTTACAGGATTTCGACCATCCTTATAGTCGAGGCAGGTTCGCTGATCTCTTTCCCGTTGAGACTCTTTCGCTCTTCTTCTCGTTGCTCTCAATTCTCTCTTGTATGTTTGCTTGAGCCCAGAGACAATAGGTCGAAACCCGTCGGCCTTTCCTGACGAAGCTCGAGTTGCGCTGAGCCAACCCAAAGAGTCGCCGCTCCCCCCCTCTAGTAGGCCGTTTCCCGTCTTACTGAGCTTTGCTTTGCTCTAGCGTATGTTTTTCCACCTTTCGCTCTCCCGCGACCCAAACAGTGGATGCAGCTGTTCCCGGGTCGTCTCCAATTCACCCAATCTTCGCCACCAATCACTTCTGCTTTAATCGCTCACGCGCTTCTAGCCGACTTTAGCAAGGAAGAGTCTGCAAGATCCATTTGGCACCGACGTTGCAATTCCCAATCCTATTCCGTTGCACGGCCACCGACTCCTCCCTCCATCAAACCTGCTTGTGCCACATCCAACCGACAAGCAAATACTAACACACCACCAGCACGCCCGCTACCCTCTCTAGCCACAGTCACTTTTTCGACATTGAAATCATGGCCGAATTCGTGCGCGCACAGATATTTGGCACTACATTTGAGATAACCAGCAGGTGCGGAACTCGCTTGCCCCGCTGGGGCGCACTCCGTAGGCTGACTTGTGATACAGATATGCCGATCTGCAACCTGTTGGAATGGGAGCCTTTGGCCTCGTATGGTGAGTCTCGATGTTCAACTTGTGTTTGGAGGACTCAACTAAGTCATCGTCTCTCAGCTCCGCGAAGGATCAACTTACCGGCCAAGCCGTTGCGGTAAAGAAGATTATGAAACCATTCAGCACGCCCGTCCTTGCCAAACGAACATACCGTGAGCTTAAGCTACTCAAGCATCTGAAGCATGAGAATGTCATCAGCCTCAGCGATATCTTCATTTCACCTCTCGAGGATATCTACTTCGTCACGGAATTGCTCGGCACTGACCTTCACCGGCTACTGACCTCGCGACCGCTCGAAAAACAATTCATCCAGTACTTCCTATACCAAATATTGCGCGGTCTAAAATATGTGCATTCGGCTGGCGTTGTGCACCGAGACTTGAAGCCGAGTAACATTCTCATCAATGAGAACTGCGATCTCAAGATCTGCGACTTCGGTCTGGCGCGCATTCAAGATCCACAAATGACAGGCTACGTTTCGACTCGGTATTACAGAGCGCCGGAGATTATGCTCACGTGGCAAAAGTACGACGTCGAGGTGGATATTTGGAGTGCCGGTTGTATCTTTGCCGAAATGCTCGAAGGCAAGCCACTTTTCCCAGGCAAGGACCACGTCAATCAGTTCTCCATCATCACCGAACTGCTTGGCACTCCACCAGACGATGTCATCAAGACTATTTGCAGCGAGAATACGTTGCGATTTGTGCAATCGTTGCCCCACCGCGAGCGAATCCCACTTGTCAACAAGTTCAAGAACGCTGAGCCGCAGGCCATCGATATGCTCGAGAAGATGCTCGTCTTTAACCCCAAGTCGAGAGTAAATGCCACCGAAGCACTTGCTCACCCATACTTGGCGCCATACCATGACCCATCAGACGAACCGGTGGCTGATGAGAAATTCGATTGGTCATTCAACGATGCCGACTTACCCGTTGACACTTGGAAGATCATGATGTAAAGAAGCGCCTTTTGTCCATTTTTTGACGCAGCTACTGACTTGCATGTGCAGGTACTCGGAAATCCTGGACTACCACAATGTTGACGCTCAAGGTCTCGATGGCACGTCTCAGGCCGATATGGAGAACGGCAGCTGATCGCGTAAAAAGTGAAGCCATAGTGCGGCAGCTGCGGTACTATGGCCTAGAGACCGTTGATACGTGAGTCTATCGGAGAGTAAAGCGATATAACATCTGTGTAGCCTTGTGCCTCCGTTTGCACAAGCTGTTTCTGTTGCATAGATTGCCTCGTTTTTCCAATTAGGTGAACTTGCAGGCGCTGGGAGAACAACAACTATGAGTCATCGCGCAAGGGGAAATCTGTTATTGTCTGCGCTCTCTGTTGGAGGAGAAAGCAACGCGGGCGTGGGAGTGCCGGCTTGGATTTCGAATCGGCCTTTGCTCTAGTTCCCGCGTCTATTTTGATGAGACTTATTCTACATGGTGGTTCTCCTCTAGATCCATTATGATATAGCTTTAAAAACTTACCTCAAGTAGCTGTCTGTAAATGAGCGTAGAAAAGAGATATCGCTGTCTTGTGAGCAATTCTATATTACAGTCTTTGCTTGTAACGGTGTGTGACAACCCCCAGTCGAGCATACAGGTCCAGCTTCGCGTCGTCGAACACGTCATAACTTCCATCCTGGTCCTGTCGTAATTACAGACGATTCAAAGCAGTTCTCAAACGTATCAGATGTGGATCCGGAACGAGCAAAGTGGCAGTCGGAGTCACTCCCGCGAATTGGGCTAAGGGAAGGATCACTACTCTATACTACTCTATTGATTTGCGCCTCGCCAACGCATCGCAAAAGCTCACCAAAGCTTAATTCCCTGCTGAAAAAACGACACGCTGTACACTCGCCGGCAATGCCAAAGCCAAGGTGCGCCCATCACGCCACCAGCCAGTGTCACGCACGTTAGGAGCTCCGCCAACCCAGTATGGCTTCATCTTCTTATGCGCCGCCGCCGCCGCCCTTCGAGCCCATCGTGTGTGTCGTCGACTTCCACCATGCGCGGTACGTCTACGCGGCGTCGAGCCGGTACACCGCACAAAATTGCTTGTCCCGTGGCTAATTGCAGAGAGCAGAGGCCCCGAGGTCGAGACGTGGGTTGGAGTGGAGGACGGGCAGGACCCGGCGACGGACAACGAGTGGCCGCTGCTGCCGTTCATGGCGCTGTCCGACGGTGCGCACTCGTACGTGATTGTCGATTTTGGCTGTGGTACATTGGGTGTGCGCTGACGTTGGACCTCGCAGCTCCGTCGAGGACTACTCTTACTTTACGCTCCGCCACGAGGCCACCGCGTCCAGGCCGGCCACTTCGCTCTTCGGTATATCGTGTACGAGGCAGATCGATGCCACCGAACTTGTGAATAAGCCGGCGGATGTGACGAGAAGTACGGTGCAGAAGGCCCTGGTGGTGATCTGTGATACTCCGCAATACTTTACATCGCTGAGAGAAAAGTTGGGATTCGTGACAAAGGCTTGGTTTGCGCAGAAGGATTTTACCGATCTGCAATTGTTGAGAGTGAGCTTGATTCTGGAGCATTGAGGCTTGGTGATGAATATCGGGTGCTGATAAACGTCTAGGATTTCCAGCATAGTCTGGCCAAGAGCTTCAAGGACCAAGAGGAAGAGAGTGATCAATTTTTCGGTAACATCATCCAGGCCGAACGCGTATGAACATCGCTGACACAGTCCCAAGGATTATCTCTTCGCGAGATCATACACAAATTCAAATGGCAAACACTCGTCCTGTTCAAGTGCTTACTACTGCAGCCAAAGGTACGACGGCGAGTATTATTATATTCAGATGAAGAATTCTAATGCAAATAGATGCTTTTCTTTGGCTCCCATTGCGAAGAAATATGCATGCTTCAGTTTTCCTTAATCTCACTAATACCCGGCTTAATTCGAAATCTCCAGGACTGCGCTGATCCTACTTTCAACACGTATGAGGAAACATTTAAACCACCCACAACTCTTCGCACTAGCGACCGCGCATCTTTGCTATCCTATGTCGGTTTGCCGTTACAAATCTTTGGGAAAGGCTCACTCTTCGGACCATACACGCCTCTACAGCAACTAGACACGCTCACAGACGAAGGCACCAAGTCCTATGTCGTGGGATCCACAAACTCTCTTCTTCTTGCTCAAAAGGAGCGATATGCAGACATCTTGATTAATCTCGACGAAAATACCATCACGTTTCCTTCAGCGTCACTCAAGTCACTACTCGCTCTCACCGTTCCGGACCGCCGCTGGATCGACTTTCTGACCCAGACTGTCAACGACACGTGGGATGAAGCGAACCCAAGCCGACCGAAAACACTCGGGTACGCTGGCAGCGAAGAGTTCATCCGACTGCAATTCGAAGAGTACCTACTCGCGCTGCTCTCCGCAACGAAGTACAAAGCCTTCATCGAGAAGCAAGCCACGCCGCACACCAGCCCACCAAGCACCGAAGACGGGTCACCGCCACCCCCCGACCCAATCGCGGACTTCGGCGCCGAGTGGTTCCGCGCGTGGCAGGGCACGCACAACGCGTCGCTCTTCGGGCGATTCACGGAGCCGCACATCTTCGACGTGGTGTCGGCGGCGCACCCGACGGCGGGCGGTCTGACCATCGACGACGTGCAGCGGCGCCTGGCCGCGCAGGTCGCCGAGCTGCACCTCGACGAGCGCCTGCGCGACGGCCGCGATGCCCTCGGCAAGGGCTGGGCCGCCGGCCAGCGCAAGGTCTCGTCGGCCTTTGGCAACCTCTGGGCTGACATCGAGGTCATGCGCGAGGCCCAGCGCCGCAACGCTGCGGAGCGCAGGGCCGCCGACGCGAAGGCTGAGGGCGCGCCCGCGCCGCAGGGAGCCGCAGGCTCTTCATCGTTGCAGAGCTGGCGCGCGCCGATTGCCAACGCGGCGGCCAACATCCGCGCGCCGGACTTGACGCAGGCGCAGGCTACGGTGCAGGACGTCGGCAAAAAGGCCGGCGCGTACCTCTCGTCGTGGGGTGCGTGGGCCGCCGAGAAGAGAAAGACTGGCTGGAATCGCGGCGTCGGCGCGGAAAGAACCGAGAAGCCAACCGCGCCGCCGGAGCCGGCTGTTAGCCGTGAGCAGAGCTGGGTGCAGGTCGAGAAGCCGGGTGCTAGGTTCGCCTTGCCGAGCCAGCAGCCGCCGGATGAGAAAGAGCCGGAGAGTCCAGTGGAGCGGAAGGAGAGTGAGGTTGTGTGGGAGAGTAAAGATGAGTCGACGAGGAAGAATGAGGAGAAAACTGCGACATCGACTTTGGGTATCACGGTAGGAGAGGGTGCAGCGCCGAAGGCAGCAAAAGAGGCTAAAGAGTCTGGAAAAGCAGAGGAAAGCAAGAAAGAGACATCAGCTGCCAAAGGAGACGAAATGCAGACGGTCAAGCTCTGATGTGATTATGACTTTGATTTTCTTATCATCGTCCACGGCATATAGACCTTTGGTTTGCATAGCAAGATGACTGGATTGGTGGGTTTCTCACATAGCGGATGACAGTAAAAGCATACCTTATACGTAGATCAACGCTTGATACTGCTTTATCAGAATTTAGACAGCCGATATGCCTTCAAATTTGCTACTCTTTGCAAGGATAATGTAGAGCGTTGGAAGATTCATAAAAAGGAAGACGTTGAGGCTTCGATAGAGATCAGGCATAAATTGATTTGCCTGACGGCCTAGATCCCACTATGCCAGTTTAGGATTAAATGGAAACGCGGTTCGCGTCTTCACGAGCGCGTCGCTCACGCCTCATCTCTTGAACTTTACCACTTCTACAAGTCCACCACTCCAAAGTCACAAGTTCCTTGAGGAACAAGCCAATTCAACTAAAAACTCTTTCCGACTTCTTAAAAGGGTCTTCAAGTCACATCTAATCGGGCGCGATAAGCGCTCATCTCATTCACCATGAACGGCATCCAACTTCGCGATGAGGCCGTTCAGAACCGCATCCGTCAGGCTGAGGAGTTTCTTGATCCTAGTGAGTAGTCAATACTCGAATTGCTACTACTGAACCTAATTATCATACAGCTGATCCGCGCGCCAGAAGCTATCGCGCCGATATCATCCTGATGTTGAACCGCAACCTAAGGAGACTCACTGTCAGTTTAGACGAGATACGAGCGCACAGCAGAGAAATGGCAAATGGCCTACTGAACAGCCCATTTGACTACACCGCTGCTTTTGACCAAGCATTGAAGAACATTGTCGGCACCCTCCCTAACCGACCTCCACGAGAAGCTGAAGACAACGTGGTGTACTACTGTGCCTACATTGGTAGTTTCGGCGAGTTCGCGTGCAATCCGCGTACCCTCAGTTCGACACATCTGAACCATCTCGTTTCTATGGAAGGCATTGTCACCAAATGCTCTCTCGTTCGTCCAAAAGTCGTCAAGAGTGTTCACTACTGCGAGAAGAAGCAGACGTTCTTGACAAGAGAGTACAGAGACCAGACCATGACAATGGGCGCTGCTAGCACCAGTGTATATCCTACCCAAGACGAAAGTGGCAATCCTCTCGTCACCGAATACGGCTACAGCACCTATCGTGACCATCAAACCATGTCCATCCAGGAAATGCCAGAACGCGCACCCGCTGGTCAGCTTCCACGTAGTGTCGACGTGATTCTCGATGACGATCTTGTCGATCGTGTGAAACCAGGCGACCGTATTCAGCTTGTTGGTACCTATCGATCGTTAGGTAATCGTAACGCCAGCAATGCATCTTCAACCTTCCGCACTTTGCTTCTTGCAAACAACATCATTCAGCTCTCCTCCAAGTCCGGCGGTGGTATTGCACAGGCTACCATTACAGACACAGATATCCGTAACATCAATAAGATTGCAAAGAGCAAGAAGGTATTTGACCTTATTTCGCAGTCCCTAGCACCAAGTATCTACGGTTACGACTACATCAAAAAGGCTATCTTGCTCATGCTTCTCGGTGGTGTTGAGAAGAACTTGGAGAACGGTACCCATCTCAGAGGTGACATCAACATTCTGATGGTTGGTGATCCGTCCACCGCGAAGTCACAACTACTTCGCTTCGTTCTGAACACAGCACCACTGGCTATCGCAACGACTGGCCGCGGATCTTCTGGAGTCGGTCTCACGGCAGCCGTTACAACCGACAAAGAAACTGGTGAGCGCAGACTCGAGGCTGGTGCCATGGTTCTGGCCGACAGAGGTGTTGTATGTATCGATGAGTTCGACAAGATGAGCGACATTGACCGAGTGGCCATCCATGAAGTCATGGAGCAGCAGACCGTTACGATTGCGAAGGCAGGAATCCACACTACATTGAACGCCAGGTGCAGTGTAGTAGCTGCGGCCAATCCCATCTACGGACAGTACGACACCCACAAAGACCCACATCGCAATATTGCCTTGCCGGATTCTCTTCTCTCTCGTTTCGATTTGCTGTTCGTCGTCACTGATGATATTGAGGATGTGCGTGACAGGCAAATCTCCGAACATGTCTTGCGGATGCATCGATACCGCCAACCTGGCACGGAAGAAGGTGCACCAGTTCGCGAAACAGGCGCGCAATCTCTCGGCGTTGGTTTGGATAACACATCAGAGGAAGCAAACAAGCCAACAGAGGTATATGAGAAGTTCAACATCATGCTTCACGCAGGCGTAACTGTGACGACTAGTCGAGGTGCTTCACGCAAGATTGAAGTGCTAAGCATTCCATTTATCAAGAAGTACATTCAGTATGCGAAGGCAAGGTTCCATCCGGTCCTCACCAAGGGTGCGGCCGATCACATTGTGTCGACATACTCAGCGCTGCGAAATGATGAGCTTGAGGGCAACCAGCGACGAACGAGTCCAATGACTGCTCGTACGCTCGAGACACTAATCCGTCTATCGACTGCCCACGCCAAGGCAAGGCTGAGCAACCGTGTTGAACAGAAGGACGCCGAGATCGCAGAGCAGATCCTGCGATACGCACTGTTCAAAGAAGTGGTGGAAGACGAACGTCGTAAGAGGAGACGGACCACACGCACCGCCGACGCAGAAGTTCTATCAGACGACTCATCATCTTCAGACGGCAGCGATGAAGACGACGAGCCTGTTCGCCCATCAAGCACACCTCGTGCATCAGGCCGCCGCACTCGCGCTTCCGGCGCCGGCAACAACGAAGCTCAACCGGCCGGCGAAGAAGATGGTGACGCCGCAGAGCTCTACACCGTGTCGCCGAAGACACAGCGCACACGCCGCACCGCCACCACCGCCGACGCAGACACGCAGTCACAGTCACAGTCGCAGTCGCGCTTCTCGCCGGCCTCGTCGCGGCCAGCCTCGCAGCTGCTGGCATCGCAGACGCAGTCGTCCAAGGCGCAGCCGCCGACTCCGGCGCCCGCGGCCGCGCCCTCCGCCGAGCGCATCCACCAGTTCCAGTCGGCGCTCGGCGCGCTCATCGACGGGCCGCTGTTCGCTAACGACGCGGCCGACGTCGAGCCGCTGGTTGCGGCCGTCAACGCAAGGCTTGGTGCCGTGCCGGTGGGCGGGCCGTTTGTGCTGGACGAGGCGAAGGCCGTGCTGGAGGTGCTCAGTGAGCGCAATCGCGTCATGTTCTCTGGTGATATCATCTATAAGATTTAGACACGTGACTGCGCTGCTATTGCGAGACGATGGGAGAACGATTGGATGGGCCAGGCATACATGGCGTTGGAGTTCGAGAATTGGGAACGGAATGGTTCTGCTGATAATGTATTCATCGCGGTGCTCTCGCGTTACGCTGAATGGAATTCGTGCTGCTGCTATGCTTCGCTTTCGTGCTTGTCGTCTCAATCGAGTCCAGCACGTCTCTTCCACATCCCACTCACAATCCCATTCCCAACCCAACCCTCAACCTTTCCCTCTGCTTCCAACCACGCCCTCGCTCCTCTCCCTGCCAACCAGCCTCTTCACCCTCTCCAGCAGCGCCGCGCTCTCCGTGCCCAGGCTCCTCTTGCCACCGCTCCGCGCCCTCGCCATGATACCGCGGTGGCGCTCCCGCCGCTCCGTCTTCTCCACGCGCTCCCGTGCCGCCCGTTCCGCCTCTTCTTTCCGCCGTTCCGCCGCACGGCTGGCCGGCGAGAACGGGTCTGTCTTCGGGCGGCGCTGGCGCTGCTTGTGGTGCTGTGGCGGACGAGGCGGGTCGGGTGGTTTGGACTGCAGGAGGGCGAGGCGGTCGGGGTGCGGCTGCAGCGAGGCCGGCTCGTCGTCGTTGTCGACGGGCTCGCTGGTTTTCGCTGTGTGAGGGTTTGGCTGCTGTTGCTGCTCTTGCTCGCTCGCCAGCCGCGCTTTCAGCTTCGCCAACTCCTTTTTTGCTTTGGCTTTGTGGACGAGCGCCTTTTTGATCTGTGACACTTTGGTGCGGTGCGTGCCCGGCGGGAGGTTTTTGGGCCCGACGGAGAAGCCGCTTGGGTTGCTTGTGCGCTGCTTCTTTTTGCGGTCGTCGTGCTCCTCTGTTGAGTCTCTGGCTCGTTTGGACGATGCCATTGTTGTTTCACTGCGGTCCGTCAACAGCGTTGGGAAATTTTTGGCTCGGAAGGTCGTAAAAATTTGGATGGCAACCGTGGTACAGATCTCGGGAGTACCTAAAGCTGGGATTGCAGTTACAGTACGTGGGTGGTTCGCCGGACGACGCAAAGGAGAGCCTATGGACCCACGTTTCATTAGTGGGTAGCCCCCGTTCAATTAGTGGCATGGCCTTTGCGATTTGGGTGGTGAGTCAAGTTTATTACTTAGTCCCGTGAGTCGATTCGTTTTAGTGTGACAGATCCACTGGTCCGAGTGGTAGATGAGCGAGATTAGGAGGCGAAAATGAGCAATTGACTGCTTTGTTCTGCCGTCATCCTCCGATCGTGGTGCGTGATGCTACCAAGTCTGCATGCCGTCCCGGTGCCACTCCGCCGTCTACACTTTAAACCCTCCAACCAGCCAGCCTACAGCTTTCACAAAACTCGTATTTCTCTCGATCAGACCATCTGCATGAACTCTGATAACATTCTCTCGCTCTGAAGACTTCGATCTGATCGAGTCTCGTTGCACTGATATCAACCCCTCCCGATCCGCCCGCCCACTTACTCATACCCTGTGACCGCGAACCTGGCAACCAACAACAGGCCAGCCAGCTGGCAGTCAGTCGTTACGCAGAATCTGAACCTCACGTTACCACCCGGATACACCAGTTACATCACAACCCTCTCCAGCCATCACTCCACCCTCGACTGTCATGGCCGCTCAATGATACCTGGTTATGACATCGGCGCCCTCCGGCTCTCTCAGCAATGCCAATCTTCCACGATAACCTCGAGGGAGACTCGCTGGCGGATGAAGGAGATCGGTCCTGGGACGCCGGAACGCCTTTTTCGAGGCACAAATACCAAAACTCAAAAGAGTGTGGCGAGTCGAGTCCGCAAGACTCCAAAGATTTCGCCATGACAACAAACGACGGCCGTCCGCTGAGTCGTGACGAGCTTATCCAGCGGATAAAGAGAGGAGAGTCTCCAACTTGGACCGTTCGGCACGGTAACAAAAGGCCATCTCCTGAAGCCACTTCGCCAAAGGCAAGCCCTCGTGAAAGTCCAACACCCCTGCTACCATCCGTCGAACTTCGAAGTCCTCCTCTCATCGCTCAAGATCCACTACAAGACAGTAATGCCGCCGGTTTGGAGATAGAGCGTCCAAGATCTGCTCTCCATTCAGGAGACTTTGGACCGGAGAAGAGCACATCTATCCCGCAAGAGCCCATTATTACGGCTCCACTCTCAACTTCACCTGAAGCTCCCTGGCATCATGCCTTTCCACCCTATTTCGCTGGACCACGAAGCTTTGATGACCGACCTCCGTCACAAAGCCGTGTCATATCACAATCCTTCTCGAACATCCTCCTCATGCCACCTACTAGTCCTCTCGTTCAAGCCGTCAACAATCCCGACCTAGACTTCTCACCCAGATATATCCCATCGAGAAGGAAAACTCCAAGTCCTGAGAGAGAGAATAGACGTCACACCTTCTCTCCTCAATCTTTCCAAAATTTTCAAGCCCAGTGCTTTGGCTCTTCGACTTCGCCTCGTTCACCGTCGTCGCTTCGCCGTGAAGGACCGTACCCGCCGTATCAAGCTCACCAACCACGTCGGTCTATCACATCTACGAGCCAGCTGCACCCGAACTCTACTCCTCAGACTCCTCTTCTTCGATCTCGACGAACTTCCACTTCTTCTGAAATCTCTCCTCTGGTGCATGCTACTATGGTTGGCTCCTATGAAGAGTCGATCCTGCGTGGGAGAATGTCAACAACGCCGTCCAAGCCACTTAACTTCATTGCTCAAATCGGCGTGCTCGGAAAGGGCAAGTGTAAAGCCAGCCTACGATGTCCTCCACATGCTACGCTTCAATTCCCTGCCGTCTTTTATAGTTACAGCAGCGGCAGTGGACGCATCTTAGATAACCAACCGAGTCCATACGTCGGTCTCATAGACATTGAAAACTCACTACCACACCCGGAGACTGTTGATGATGAGAGCAGACGACGTCGACGATATGCCTCCTCACCAGCGCCAATGAGCGATAGAGGAGATGAGTTTACAACTCCACAGGGATCTGGCGCTGAGGATGCACATGCCAGACATATTCGACATAAGAAAGATCGTTTACGAAAACGGTCTAGGTCTCCTCGAGCACCACCGGGAGGTTCTTATAGAATTCCTCAGCAAGGCCAACTGCAAATTGTGATTAAGAATCCCAACAAGACAGCTGTCAAATTGTTCCTGGTTCCTTACGACTTCAGCGACATGGAGCCAGGTACAAAAACTTTCATCCGCCAGCGGAGCTACAGCGCAGGTCCAATCATTGACATGCCACTGGCTTCGAGAACCAACTTCGGCACAGACAGACCAGAAGCTGCATTGAGCAATTCCGAAGACCCTAACGACCGCCCAACGCTGCGATATCTCATTCACATCAACATATGTTGCACCGGAAAGGGACGCTACTACCTGTACAAGTCAATCCGGGTAGTATTCGCGAACCGCGTACCGGACGGCAAAGAAAAGCTGCGCAACGAAATCCAGCTGCCGGATCCACGGTACAGCGCCTACAAGCCGCAGCGCGACCGCGCCGCCAGCACCACGCCAACGTCGCGGCTCTCGCTCGGCGCCACCCTCTCCTCCGACATGGCCGCCAAGCGCCGCTCCGCGCCCTACAACCCGTACGTGCACATGCAGCACAACATCTTCGCGACCAACCACCCGGACGCCGTCGACGGCCTCGCCTCCTCGCACCCCGCCTCGCCCGCGCCCGTCAACTGGCCGCTGCACCACCGCGGCCTCATCCGCGCCGCTCGAGACTCCCCGCCGCAGCCGCTCAGGCCGATTCCCTTCACACTTTCGGCGCGCGTGGCCTCGCTCGGCGCCGTGCCGCTTGGAGGCGAGGGCCCTGAGCAGGATGTCACTGAGGCGCTGGCTGCGGCGCCGCTGTTCGCGAAGACAATGCCGATGGTTCGGAAGGCTGATGAGAGAGGTGATGGGAGTGGAGGTTGGTTGAAGGGTGCTGCTGATGGTGGGAGTGGGCGCGAGAGCCCGAGTTTGCTGGCTAGGGAGTTGAGAGGCGAGTAAGAGGAGTCTGACATCGTCTTGCTTGGGTGGGAGAAGCGAGAGGGTTAATGGGTAGCTGTATTGCTGCTTTGCCGTGTGGAGACGGGCATCTCCGAATATTGTAGTGAGAGAATTACAACGGACTCAATCACTCTATCCAAAGCAATGTTTTCTAACGAGTAAAGTTTATATTTTTCTCGCTGGCAAAGTGGGGATTTGCCAATAGTAAACATTTATGCTGTTGCTGCCGTCCGTTCTCATATCGGACTCCATATCCCGTGACATCGTAGAAGTATCATGAAATACCATCCCCATCACTCCATATCATCCTTGAGAGTTTCCTACGAAAACATATCCGAAAATAGCATGTATCTCCTTCAAAGTTTCTATGCGAGCACCCGCGAACCAGCGCAGGTCCTACCGCACTGCAAACACCAGGCTCCATCCAACCCAAATCGAATATGCCACCAACTATCTCTGAATCAAGCCCCACTCACTAACCACCGTGACCCCATCCCCATAATTCTCCTTCTTGCCGCTACCATCATGCTTATGATGATAGTGGTGGTGTGCACCCTCCTTCCTCCCCTCCGCCATCTCGCTCCTGCTGCGGCGGCGCGAATACTCGTGCCCGCCCAAGCCGCCCAGCAAGAGGCCGCCGATGGTGCCGAGGCCAGGAAAGATGGCGTCGCCGACGATGGCGCCGCCGCCCGCGCCCAGGAACGTGTTGCGGTCGCTGCGGCTGCGCTCGCTGCTGCCGCGCGAGTGGTGCGAGCGGGCGCGCGACCGCGACCGCGACCCCGACCCGCTGCGCTCGAGCTCGCGCGTGTCCGAGGCGTCCTCCTCTGAGGAGTACGAGTCGCGCCGGTGGTGCGCGTGCCGGTGCGGCGGAGGCGCGAGCGACGTGCGCCGGGTTTCTGGCGGCTCGGACGTCGAGCGTTGGAGGGCGAGGGGTGCCGACGGCGGGTACGCGTAGGGATCGCTTGGCCGTGGGCCGTACGATGATGAGAGTTGCGTTTGCGGCAGGAAGTAGCTCTGTCCTGGGCCGATTGGTTGCGGTGGCGCGAGATACTGTGTTGGTGGAATGTCCGACACGGGATATGGTGGGATGGGGCTCGTTTGCTGTGGGATTGCGCCTGGCGTGATGGGGTACGGTGGATTTGGATATGCCTGTTGGCTTGTGGCGTTCAAACTGCCGCTTGATGTTCGAGGACCTGGTCCATATGACTGTGGTTGTGAAGGGGGACTGTTCTGAAATGGAGCTGGGTTTGGCCGCTGTTGCTTTTGGAAGCTCTGGTAGTACTCTTGCGCCGACATGGTGTCCTGCGAAAAGACTTCGTTTGACGATGGCGAAAATCAAGAAGAGAAAAAAGGTGGAGGCTGAGAGCTATATAGATTAGGTTGTTTCCGGTAAAAGGTCACGATGGCGAACGGTCGACCCGGTGAGAGAGTCTTGGATGTGCGCGTGGAATCTGCCTTGGAGGGGCCCCCAGAGTCAGCGCGGAGTGTAAGCGCCATTAGTGGAGTGGAATGGAGGCATGGAGGGATGCTGTGCCTACGTCATGCAGATCAGGAAACGCCCAAATGTATTTGCTCCTGTACCATCCGACTTCGAAATAGAAGCCCTTGCAGGCGGCAGGAGACGGTGAGAAAGACGACCAAGCCGCCTCACACTCTCTTACCTCCGTCCCGAGCCTGTTCCCACCGTGGCCTCGAAGTAGTCCGGAGTTGATACCATCGAGCATCATGAGCGAATAAGGGGTCATGCGACCGAGCGCTCACCTAATCAGCTGCTCCAAATCCACCGAGTCGTGTGATTTGGTGACGACCAGAGACACACATGGTGGCTATGTCGTGGCGATGACTCTCAGCACACTCCAAACAACTAATGCCAAGCTCGAATTTGAGCGTTTTATGACCGCCAAAAGATGCAAGTTGCAAGGCTGAAACTTGGCGGTCGACCGAATATTTGCTATGATTGCTCTCTGTCGAGGGTGGTGAGTATTCGGTGTGAGAAAAATTGAGCCTGCCAACCCCCTAACACGATAAACCCGAATGTCATGGAATCGGTCTGCCGGATTTACTGGAACTGATTAGAAAAGTTTGAGACGTCAAACTGACGGGAACCTAGCCAAGCACATCATGCGACAGCGAAAGGATGATTCATCGGCGGAAACTGATGAATCCGTTCAAGAACCTTGAGTACGGTAGAGGTAGCCAAGACGACCTCGGAATTGCTAATACGACTATCGCCACTACTTCGAAAACGGTGCCTAGAGTGGGTTATCCCCGCCCACGCAACAGTCATGTTGAAAGAAAAGTCACGGACAAATAGGAATTCCCAAGTATGAAGCAGTTTCTGGGCGAACATGGAAGGCAGTTGATACTTTCGTCTCCACGGTCCATGCTTGCATGAATGGTGAAGGAGCCGATGAATCCATGTTCTTCCATGTACGGAGTATGATACCGTCGTCTGAATAAGCATGCTATTTGGTTGCAAAAATGGTGATGCTGCAGCATAGAAGAATGTTTAGATACGTCTGGAAGCATGCTGCTGACGAATATTCTATGACTATTACCTTAGGTAACCTAGACCTTCGAACCATGGTCAAAATACGAAAGCAGGTTGAGGGATATGTCAATGTCGAGTTGCTTCGCTGCCTACCAGTCTGATCTGGAATGATCTAAGTTGCGGTATTTACCGTCCTTACTTCCAGCACTTTGGCGATAGAGATAGAGTATCTAGCTCATCTTATGGAAGTGGCGGCTATTTTTTCGTCCTTCGAAGGTTGGGAGATGGCGAAGGAGCCAATGCAGCCATCGATCGCAATGACCAGCGGAGACTCATAGTCATTGATCAGTTCATAAAGACTTTCTGGCTCCAAATACACCCCGACACGAAGTAGATTCTCATATTTGCGAAGACGTTGTTGCTAGTCGCGACTTACCGTATATCGCGCTCACCCATCCACACGGATCAACGTTACCGGATCTTCAAAATGCTTCATGCCACTCTCCAATGCTCTGTTGGGCTAATAACGGTGAGGTTACTAGGAATACAGATGGCCAAATAGCTTTAAACATTACTGAGGATTATGTAGATGCCGCGTACTTGTGAAGTTGCCGTATATAATTGAGCGAGCGAACCTGTGAACCTGAAGATGCAGAGTCGAATTCGTTCTGCCCCACATCATTTTTGGTTGAGCCATCGTTGACCGACAAGCAACAACAACGAACATCATGCAAGAAAGCACATTCCCGTGTATGCTGTCTGCTCTCTAGAACATGTTCAGCTAGGTAGTTTTCGGCACATATTTCTTCTCGATTGTTCAGCCTGACTTCGCACAGTCTTTTGTGTGACATTCGTTCCTTGCGGCAGCTGGCAACAGTCAATTCATCGCTGTCATGCAGTCGAACCAGACGGACAGTACTTTAATCACTACATCAAACGGTAGTACGACAAAAGGATCCTCGTCAAACATTCAGCACCCAGCTCATGCATGGTATTACCGCTCCACTTCTCAAGCTTCGACCTCTTCCACTCCAAAGGCTCATTCCTTGTACGCTAACTTGTTCTTCAGTGAGCGATGCCGTTCCAGACACCAAAAATGTAAGAATATGGATGATAGCACGTCTTGCTTATAGCCGATAGAATATGAAAGCTCATAAAATCCAAGGCGACATTGGACCAAGTCGTAATTCATGCTCCAAATGCGAATGAGCCGATGCGGTTTGCAAAATCAGAGGCAACACTGGTCTGCGAATCCGATTCAGCAAATTAGGAAATAGACCGAATCAAAGACGAAATTCCAACAGTGAAAGGCTACCTTCGGCGCCTCCTCTTTCCGTTAACTCAAACGTCAGTAATACTGAGGTCGCACCCAATCGCCATGAAACGGAAAACATGATCACTGGCGACACCTCTAGTCCCGAAATCAGTCTCGTGAATCACAGGAATGAACCCATATCGTCAAATGTTGCGTACAATAACATTTTACTCACTTCTCCAAATACTCCTCCTACGGGAGATGCTGACAAGAGGAGACCCGGGCCTCTGACAGAGGAAGAGGCACAACTAGTCAAGTATTTCTTTACGGTTCTAGTCTCTTGGGTAAGTGAAGTTGCTTGACCACATATACAAACGCAGATCAAATGTAAGCTGACCGGACCTAGTTCGACTATTGCGATCCGCAAATGCAATTCAGAAGCTTCGTCGGCTCAACCGTGTTCAATGATGCAGCTGTTCTCTACGCGGTGCTTGCTATTTGTGCCAGGCATCGTGAGATCACAACTGGTGTAGGCGAACAAAAGTCTAACGAATATGAGCGAAAGTGTCTCCAAGTTTTGATTCCCTCTCTGTATAATATAACAGAGGTACTGCAAGAAACTACACTTGCCTCAGCACTACTTCTACGGCTACTAGGTGAAATGACAGGTACGATAAATCCCATCTCTCGTCTTCTTACACCAGTTTACTGACCTATCAAAAAAGAGTCGCCTGAAGGTGAAGCCGTCTGCAAACACTGTATGCATACTCCCATGCTACTACGAATCAAACAAGGCAACGTCCAAGCATCCCGGTTCAGTGATTTTGCCATGATTGTGGCTCTTCGGCAAGAAATTGTTGTCGCCAATATGACAAAACGAGCGGTTGCGCCGATCGCAGATCATTACAAAGTAGACATGTCTCTTGAACCCGCTTCAGACGCCATATGGACCTATCGAATTATTGCGCACACGGCTCGAGTGACCAACTTTGCCTATGGAAATGATGCAAAGGATGTACTGCAATTTGACCGCCTCTGGAAATACACTATCGACTGGAACAAGCAGAAACTAGACTCTTTCCGGCCCATGTACTGCGCGAAGCGCGAAAATCCATCCTCTCGATATAATGAACTTCCACAATCCGATCCAAGTCGTTTTCATAATGGACATAGCAGTTTCCCAAAGATCTACTATACGTATGATTGCCCAATTGCCGGCCAGCAATATCTACAGTTATGTCGAATACCACTCCTGGCGCATGACCCTCGAACTCCAGTATTAGGTTTGGGCTGAGCAGAATTTCAGCGTAAGCGAGAGGAAAATATTCGAGATGCAGTTCGCGTCATTTGTCGCATCACCATTTCAAACCCAGAATATTCACCTGCTAGAGGTACGACAGGCTTGACCATTGGCTTGCGTGGTGAGCTTTTTAGCGACTCACGAGAAACGGTGGAGCTATTGCGAATTGTCTCAGAAGCAGAGTTACATTTAGGTTGGTCATGTTTGAAGGCCAGTCACAGGCTTAAGGCTTTCTGGAATCTGCAAGGCCTTAACTTATGAGTAACGTACAAGCTTGTTTGCGACGATCAATTCTCGGAAGGAGAGACAATTCCTGGCTCTCAACTGTCTAGTATACGCCTCACATTATCCTTCTATTCGAGGGTCTTTTCGAGAGCCTGTAATTATTCGGACTCAAGCTTGTCAGCTTCAGCTTTCCTGAATGTCCGAGAGCTTCAATCTAAGGACATCTCCCTCCTCCATATCTTGAGTGGCATTGGCCCTAATACAAGATTGAAATGCTCATAACGATACTGTTCCCAAGTTGGTGACGGAAGAGCAAACTCATACCGATGAATGACAAACGAAGTCTCAACCAGCTGCTCCAAGTAACTGATATTGCGCCCAATGCAGCCACGAGCACCAGCACTGAAGGCCACAAAGTACGGTTGCAATTGTTTCCCTTCCTCACCTAGCCATCGCTCGGGCGAGAACTGCTCCAGATTATGAAAGACCTTCTCGTCTCGATGAGCAACGTAGGAAGACATAGGCACCGACGTGTTGCCAGCAACAAAATCTCCCAGAATAGTGCATCCTTCAGCAGGAGTCTTACGCGGCAGACCTAATGTAGTTGGAGGAAGAACTCTCATCGCTTCATCGACACATGCGCGCAAGTACGGGAGATATTTGACTTAATCATAAGCAATTGCCACCTCATCCTCGTCAGTTACGGCATCGATTTCCTCACGGAGCTTGGAAAGGCAGCACGGGTTCTTCAGAAGAAGGTACAGTGTGTCGTTAATGGCAACGGCAGTTGACGCAGAACCAGCATTAACTGAAATTCATATCAGCATTCAATCCATTCATCCTCGTACCAAGAGATGGAACTGCAACTTACGCATGACATTGAGTTCCGCCGCGATTTCACCCCATTCAAGCATATGCGGTGTGCCATCTCTGGTCTCCATCAGAGCATGGAAAAAGTCTGCTAGTTTCTCACCCTCTTGGTATCGTTGATATCGTCGCCTCATCTGATGGATAACGATCCCTTCGAAAGCATCTCCTTTTGCAAGAAGAGTTTTGTACTTCTTCGATACAACCCTGGACCACTTTTTGAGGAAGTGATACCACCTATACGACCACACGAAGTGAGATTGCGCTGTCAATTAGCCATGGAGCACATCCCGATAGCTCACAATCTGAGCTTTGCCATCTATTCGCTCGCTCATGATGTCTTCATTCCCGCAGTCTAGAAATCCCGCAGGTTGACTGAGGCCGATATCCAAGATTGCGTCTATGGTAAAGAAGTTGGTCCACGCACGATAGTCAACTTTGAGATCTGTCGCCTTAGGATCGGTTTCCTTTACCAGCGGCTCGGTACAGCAAGCATCAAGATGCTTCTCCAGGTGCTCCATCTTATCTGTGATCTTATGTTCCCAGCCTTCCAGGTTTTTTGATTGCATACGCGCTTGCTAGTACCTTGCGCTTGCGCTGGTGCTCGACTTTATCAACGACATCCGCAAGATGGAAGTGAGTTCCAGACGTCAAAGGATAGAAATCGTCTTTGATGCATTTGGTGTTGTGTCCTTATATGTCCTATGCAGCAAGTCCATGTTAATTCGTAACTACGTTATGTAGATGCTGTTGGGAGCATGCCAAAACGAGAGGACATACTTTGATGGCGTCAACGCTTCCGTACGACAATGAATTTGGGCCGATACGGATAACAGGGTGCTTCTTATGTAGCTCAGCAGGACGATGTGGGCGAGATCCTTTGGTGGCCTCGATCATAAATGGAATATTCGTTATGCCTGACAGAGTAGACATATTGGGATTCTTTCTCAGCTTTTTGGGATCAACGTAGTAATAAAGAATAGGAAAAAGAACAAAACGAATGAAAAGAAGCGCAATTGCTCTAGCAAGTACTCTGAAGCCATACATCTTTATGAGTATTGGTCGAATTATGAGCAGTGAACTGGACCGTAAGCAGAGCAACAAAAGAAGCAGCAGCCACCGTTACAGGAATCGTAGCGGATTATGCATATATATGCTAGCCGTGTACAACGACATTGGCCTCGTCTTGATTTTGTTACCGTACGATCTTTCTCATTTTGCCCGACATTTCCACGGCATTTGAAAGCCGTGGGATATGTTATGCAAGATTGGACACCCACGCAGCCATATATCGATCTATTGGCAATATTATGCCGTCCAACGGGGCATTGACAGCGTTGCTGAGGTTGCATCTCACGTCAACTGTTTAAATACTTTGGAATATCGGACCAAAATTGCCATATATGGAAATATCTGTCCGATGTCTTGGCTTCTGCTCGGCGTCTTGGTTGGCTGGCTTGGCTGGCGGAATTCCCTTTTATGTCCCGGCCCATGACGCGTATAAGTCTGGAAGCTCCAGACCTCGGGGATTCTCTATCGTATCGCAGCTTCCATACTGAAAAGAGTAGCAGCGCTACGATCGTTCCATTCAACTTATACCTCCGAAAACGGACCACACTTCAAACCTCACTAGGGAAGTGTGCACTGACTGGCAAGTCCCCGCCAAAGAGTATCGGACCAAATTACTCGTAATATGGCCTATAACTGTGTCCATGATGTGTCGATATCGCACTGTCTCCGGATTGTAAGATTGGCGAAAGTAGGTTTCGATTGTCAACCTCTATAAAGCCTGAAGGCGACCTTTCTAGCTTTCCCAGGTTCTATACATGCAACCATTTTCCTTATCTTCTACTTCTCTGAGCCAACAATGAATATTTTCTTTTCTTCTAGTTTCAATCTTGGAAAAGACTTACGTCATCTCACCGTACAGTCTCCCTTGGAAGCGGACGACGCCACTGTACTGTTCCTCTTCGTATGCTGGATTGTCTACTATCTACAGAATCTCCTATCCAAGTCGGATCCGTCATAAGCAATATGGTTTGAACGACCTCAGAAAGATAGACCTTTGTTGAAGGTTGTCCAGGAGACAAACGTTGTCAAGCTACTGGATCGCCTAGAACGACAATCTCCGCTTCTCTGAACCGCCCCCACTGACGCTCGCATTTAGGGAAAGGATGTCCTTATACTCTGGGGATCACAACCCGGAACCTCTGAACGTCTTGTAACACGATTGAGCCTTGAGATAGCTACCACTTTTCGGAAGAGTGCTCTTGTAGTCGACCTTTCTGACGTAGCCGCGGACACCATCACTCAACTCCCGCGAAGTAAAGCCGCTCTGTTTCTGTTATCCAACTATGGAGAAGGAGATCCTTCGGATAACGCTACGGCCTTCGCAGAATGGCTCAATGCTTCGCAGATACAGGACTCACTGAAGAACCTGTCGATCGCCGTCCTCGGCCTCGGAAATAGCACCTACAAGCACTACAATCAGTTCGCGCGCTTTGCCCAAGAAACCCTCGGGATACGCGGAGCCAAGTCTCTGCTTCCCCTGCTTTTTGCTGACGATGCACTGGGGTTGACAGACGAACATTTTTGGACGTGGACCGAAAAGTTGTTTACCACTCTGAAAAGTTCTTTGGGTTTCGTGGAACAACCTCACTCTTACCAACAAACGTCGCAAATATCGTTCGGCGAAGACGCATTGAATGATGTCGACATCTACACACCGCAATTCAGCAAGCAAGCGACGAACTTCCGCGCCCAATTGAGCCTGTCGGCTATACACAACGTGTTGATCCGCAAAGCAGTCAATCTGACACCGCATTCCGATCGGACCAGCCTGCACGTTGAAGTCGATATTTCAGAATATCCAGAGCTGAAATATGATATCGGTGACCACATGGGAATCTGGCCAGAAAATCCGAGGGATGAAGTTGATGCGTTGCGCTTTGCACTCGGCCTCGACCAAGAATTCATGCACAAACGACTGTCAATATCGTCGAACCTAGCTGATACGGATGTTCCGCATGTTTATTCGAATCCAATGACTCTCCAGGCTCTTTTCTCTCGCCATCTAGGGATCTGTAATGCCATTTCTCGGAAGGCAACACTTGATCTCTACCAATTTGCTCCTTCGGCAGAGGCGAGTGCGAAGATCCGATCAATTACATCGGACCATGAAACGTTTGCTCGACACAAGGCTTCCTACAAAATTACACTGGCGGCGATGTTGTCATGGGCAAGCCCTGGAACGCCATGGACCACTCCGCCCTCCTTCGTTCTTGAGGCTCTGCTGCTGATCGAGCCACGTTACTATTCAATCGCATCTTCTCCGATTGTCAGTCCTCGTCAGGTTTCTCTGTCCATCAGTTTGCTCTCCATACCATTGCAAGCAGCAGAGAGAATCCATGGTGTTGCTTCGAGCCCATTTGCGTGGCATTCATGACTCCATACACACAGCCAATAGAGAAATGGAGCCCGCGCTTCCGCAGCTTCCCGCTATCAGACCAGCACTAAGGCTTTTCTGTCACGTTCGCAAGTCTAAGTTCAAGCCACCAGTCTCATCCTCCTAACTAATGATTATGATAGCCACAGGTACTGGAATAGCGCCGTTTAGAGCATTCCTTCAGCACCGCGTACGGCTTCAAAAGATGGGAAAGGAGATTGGAAAAATGATGTTATTCTTTGGATGCCGAAATCATGTTGAGCATCTCTGCAAAGAAGAGCTCTCAGCCTTCCAACAATCCTTGCACGGTCGATTGGAGGTCATCGTCGCATATTCACGGTCCCAATCAGACAAATGCGACGTGAAAGACAAAAGATGCGAGAATACGAGCAGGATCTTGTGCGCCTGATTGTGGAGCTGAAGGCAAAGATGTACGTCTGTGGCTCCACCAAGATGGCCAAAGGCGTAAAGATAGTCATCAGCGACGTGCTTCGCGAGATAAGGCCCTGGCCAGCGGAAGACGTCGCAGAATATCAGACGAATGCAGAGCAGAACCAATCAGTGGCAAGAGGACGTTTAAGGGTAAGATCGCGCTGGTGACGCCGTTTGGTGAACGCCACCCGCCTTGGTTTATCGTACTCCGCAAAAATGCCTCATGACCAAACTAGAGGCTGCTGAGTGGCTTTGGCTGCAGACGGCGAAGGAGACGCCGACACACGCTCACGGTACTTGATACCGAACAGCAAGATTGCAAACGCTTCGTCTATCGTCAGTCGTCGAAAGATAAACGTCCCTTTTCCGTATCATGTCACTTTTGGTGGGTAGTGTGACCATCCCCAGCCCGCAGCTCGGACACGAAACCTTATTGGGCCAAGTTTGTAACAGAACATCGCAGGATTCCGGTGCGCATACTCGGTCTTTTGGTGCTCAAAGAATTCATTTTTAGAGTCATTATAACATTTCTATCCATTGGTATTCGTCCGCGCTCACTTTCAATCCTCGTACTGTATTGCGTGCCGGGACTGCAGCCACTCGCATGGCTCCCTCGTAAACCACCATGATAATCTGAGCTCAATAAGGCAGGTGATGCTGCTCTGCACCACTGGGAGGGGCGGGGTTGATCGTAGCTCCCATCCAGGGTCAAGCGCCAGCTCATTATAACGCAGCGGATGCCCGTTTCCATAAGCTCACACCCACACTTGCGAATCTTCAACACCTTCCGTACCCAAGCAAACATGGCGAAGCCAGCATATCTCGCCTACGATGGCGCCGACCCGCGTATGTACGACCAACTCGAGAAAGAGGAGCCTTCACCTCCTGCAGTTGATGCCAATGTTGTCAGGCCGCAGCAACGCGCTCTCCACGACATCAACGTCACCTTTGAGGAGTATTACTACTACGCCCAGCAGACCCGTGCCGAAGAGGTCAACAATCCGCGAACAGGTCATGAAACGACGTGGCTATCGCTCATCTTCCCGTCAAAGTCGGACGGAGGTGTCACTCAACTCGAAGCGAATGGTGATCCAAAGAGAAATCTGTCCAATCCCAATGTCCGTTCCTATGTATCGGATGAGGAGTGGACCAATGCTTCGAGGGCATTGAGGACAGCCACGAGAGGAGCGGCTTTCTACCTCATTACCACCGATATCCTTGGCCCGTTTGGCCTTCCATATGCATTTGCAACTATGGGATGGGGGTAAGCACACCGTCGAATTCTTTAGCTAGCAACATATTAAGACTTCGCAGACCGGGCATAGCTCTTTACACCGTGTTCGCCGGCTTGGCTGGTTACTCTGGATATCTCTTGTGGGACATATTTCTGGGGTTGGACTCTTACCAGTATCCCATCCGAAGCTTCGGTGACATAGGCTATCGCCTGTACGGTCCGTGGATGCGTTACCTCTTTAACTTCCTCCAGGGTATCCAGCTGATCCTTAACGTTGGTCTTATCGTCATTTCCAATGGTGAAGCCCTATCCCAGGCGGCGAAGTTCAAGCTTTGCTTCATTGTCTGCTGCCTTATCTGGGCTTTGGTGGGCTTCTTCCTTGGTCAAATTCGAACGCTCCAGAAATTTGGCTGGCTTGCCAACGCAGCCGTCTGGATCAACCTGATTTGCATGTTCATCACCATGGGTGCGGCAGCTCACTCTGCTCCAAATTATGCAGGCGTTGGCCAGTCTGCGGGAGCGGTCATCGACAATGGCGTGCTTGTCACACCAAATGCTCAAGGTGTGTTTCCTCCCGTCCAAACCAGCGGAGGTTTACCCAACACGGGAGGCTTCGTTGGTTCTATCACCGGAGCTATGCAAGCAATCTTTGCCTATGGAGGTTCCATGATCTTCCCTGAGTTCATGGCCGAAATGAAGCGACCAAGGGACTTCCTCAAGGCCATGTGGTGTGCCCAGGCCTTCATTTACTTCTGGTATGTCAAGATGTTCCAACGTCGAAGCGCAAAGAACTGACTCGGTACAAAAGGTACATGTTCTACGGCTTGTTCATGTATGGATACCAAGGACAATACACCATCAATCCCAGCTATCTTGGAATTGGAAAATACAGTCTCCAGACGGCAGGTAACGTCTTCGCCATGGTCAGTGCCGTAATTGCTGCGGCTCTTTACGGTAACATTGGCATCAAGGGTAAGAAACAGAGTCTTTTCGGAATGCCTTCTTAGAATTGTCTAACTGGCCCTCTCTAGTCGTCTACAACAACGTGTTCGTTGAAATCTTCCGTGCGCCAGGCCTCACCACAATACCTGGAAAGATCGTTTGGGCGTTCCTGATTCCTGTGTACTGGGGTATCGCCTTCGTCCTAGCCGCCGGTATTCCAAACTTTGCGGGTTTGACCTCGGTCGTGGCCGCATTCTGTATTCTTCAGTTCACCTACACGTTCCCGCCGCTGCTCTCCGTCGCGTTCTGGATCAAGAAGTACTCAATGCGGGAAGGCGAGGGCTTTGATCCCGCCACTGGCCAGGTTATTCGTCATGACTCCGGATTCACAAGATTGGTGCGCGGCTTCACGGCGCGACGAGTGCTCGTGAACATCTTCAACGTCTTGTACACATTGGGTGCTTTGGCTTTGGCGGGACTTGGGGCGTACTCGTCCATCGAGATCCTCAAAAATGCGTTCGCGTCAAGCAGAACCACGTCGTTTGTGTGCAAGAGTCCGCTTGACAGTTCATGAGTAATGTACAGCTGTCGTGTTGTCGCGGTGGAGTACCTGAAAGAATGTGTGTTTGGTCTATCTCTGAATCACGGTCGTTACTGCAGCCTGGAACTCTCTACATTCTTAGTTGTATCGAGCAGTCTTAGCAGTCAAATTGACTTAACATTCTGAAATGCAGAATCTTAGTTCGTTATTGTCGGTACTTGCATCATTTTCCTTCACAGAACCTAATCAACTTCAACAAGCGGATGGATTTAGCGATTGATGAATCAATTCAAACCAGTGCCCTTCTGCCGTGCCATAAAGTCTTCACTCTGCTGAAGTTTCAATAGGTAAAAGGTCGTAGCTTCTAGCCACCTAACCTATTCACCTCTATCCAATGCCTTCAGATCAACATCTTCTCCCTCCAGCGGGATAAGACTCTGGAACGACTTCTCCAAGTCTTTCAAGCGAGTCAATTAGTCCTGTACTTCTGCTGAAATGGATTTGCGGACTAGAAGTAGCGGCGCGAAGAACGAGAGCTTGAATATCCTAATGTTTTTCGAGTTCTGGCTGTGCTGGAATGTCTGGATTCATGAGAAGGAAGTCCCGCCATTCTCACGCATTGGTGCCAGATACGCCGATGAGCAATTCAATGCGAGGAATTATTCCAAAGCCACGGGTAACTTCCAGTTTCTATAGGAGTGGCAATAACGACGCACTGTAGGCAAGAGTGTACCGTAGTCAAGCAGACCCGAGGAATATCCGGCTATTTGGCTTGGGTGCCTCGGGTAACGGATGGGCTAAAGTACATCGACATCATGATATAAGCTATTACTGCCCGCCCGCCATGCTCCGCGGGGTTGTTGCTTCAATTCGCTTGGAATTATTTTCGTTGGAGCTTTCCATCGAGCAATTGATGCTTCTCGATCTCTTTCCTCCTTAGCAACTCCAACCTTTTCGACATCATCTCACAAATTGGCAGAGCTCCACCTTCCTAAACCGCACCTTCGGCAGAGCCACTCAAAGACCCACCAAGCATTCAACATGCCGACCGCAATCGCCATCCGGCAAGTCGAAGGCAAGCCCGGCACCGTCTACTACCCTCTCGAAGCCGTGGAAATCCCGACGCCGACCCCCGGCCTCAACGACGTGGTGATCCAGCTGACGGCGGCCGCGCTCAACCACCGCGACCTGTTCATCCGCCAGCACCTGTACCCGGCGATCGGCTTCGGCGTGCCTCTACTGGCGGACGGCGCAGGCGTGGTCGTCGCCGCGGGCGCCAACCCGGCCGCCCAGCGCTGGCTGGGCAAGCGCGTCGTCGTCAACCCGGGCTCCGGCTGGGCCGACTCGCTCGACGGGCCCGAATCGCCCACCGGCTACGCTATCATGGGTGGCACGAGGACAAATCCCCGTGGCACGCTTGCTGACGTCATGTGCATCGATGCCGCCGAGGTCGAGGAGGCGGCGGCCTACATGAGCGATGTGGAGGCAGCGGCGCTGCCGCTGGCTGGGCTGACGGCGTGGAGGGCCACCATGGTCAAGACGGGCAACGCCAAGCCTGGCAGGAACATCCTTGTGACGGGTATCGGTGGCGGCGTCGCCATCATGGCGCTGTTGTTTGCGGCGGCGGCGGGCTGTAGGGTCTATGTCAGCTCCAGCAGCGAGGAGAAGCTGGCGAAGGCGAAGGAGCTTGGTGCGACTGGCGGAATCAACTATAAGGACAAGGATTGGGACAAGAAGCTTCTGGCCATGCTGCCGAGTGACCGGAAGTATCTTGATGCCATTGTTGATGGTGCTGGTGGCGATGTCGTGTTCAGAGGAGTGAAGATGCTGAAGGTTGGTTTACGATTGTTCACTTTGCTCAAGGAAATGCCACTAATGCCTGAATAGCACGGTGGAGTGATCTCATGTTACGGAATGACAGTCGCACCGAAGATGGACTGGCTGATGGGTGCGGTGCTTAAAAATATCGAATTAAAGGGCTCAACTATGGGTTCACGAAAAGAGTTTGCGGACATGATGGAGTTCGTACAGACTCATAAGCTCAAGCCTGTCGTTTCGAGAGTAGTCCAGGGATTTGACCTCGCAGCCATTGATACATTGTTTGACGACATGAAAAAGGGCAGCCAATTCGGAAAACTCGTGGTGGAGATATCTAAGGAAGGTGCGTCAAGTAAGCTGTAAGAATAGTAGTTTGTAATCCAACAATTCAATAGAGACGAGTACATAATATGAGATGCGACTGTCTTGAAGAAAGGGCGTTCAATTTGTCGATCGCTAAATACTTCTGACCTGAAGCTTCGCATTCATTGTCGCGACTTCAAATGAATCGAGATGGCTCTGCCATGTGGAGGTGGCATGATGAGCAATATTTTTGATCAACGACTACATTCCATATGTATCAACATTTTCGTTTTTAAATTTCTCGCATCGGTCACTAGGAAAAGTTGGATCGTGTTCGCATTGAAAGCCTGATGGAACTGTAAATGCTAAGATAGGGTTATGACGGCATTTAATTGAGTTATATTCCTTAAACACAGCATCAAATAACAATCCTTTCACAACAAACCACATCAGTCGTTTCTTCCGTACTCTCTCCTTTCTAAGCCATCAACAAACGGCTCGTCTCCGGCTCCAAGCCAATCGTGTCACTCGGAAAGGCTCGATGAATGAATACGCGTCTCCAACCCTTCATCTACAAAGTGTAGTCATTTCTCACAGTCATGCGGCATGATTTGGCGAGCATCTTCCGATTTTTGGGGTTTCCGTTTGGTTCGGGACTTGAGAATGAATGGGCTCCATAGGCTAGTGCCCAGGCGCTGTTACACGGCATGCGAGAGGTGGATTTTGCTAACACAACGTTCCGAATCGCAACTGCGGGAGCACAAAGAACGAAGGTTATTTGACGCCTTCTTCGCACCTCACCGTCCACTAGGGGGGACAGATGGATGTTAGGTCGTCCCTTGCTGATTTTGACACGAAGCAGATGAAAGGGATGACGAGGGATTTGGAATCTAGCGACTGTCAAAGGAAGATTTGATGAGGTGAAGTGGACAAAGCCATAACACGAATCCACCGAGGTGGCTTTGCCTGTCGTAAAGTCTCGTTACTCTACTCAGCGAAATACCACATATAGAAGATGATACGAAATTGGATACAAAATCCTTTGATCGAAGAGTGGTACGGAGAAGACCGACGACAGCTTCGCAGACTGAAATGCTGTTCTGGGTCATCCCTGTCGAGGCGCAGTATGAGAAAGTATATCCAGAGCTGTGGGCGAAACCAGGTTATTCATTTGCCTTCCTAACAAGTGAGGATTGGCAAGGCATGCAGGAAAGTTGAATGCGACGCAGCGTTCGAGCATGAAGCTCACCGCCATGTGCGCTCGTGCACTACGAAGGTTGATTGGCAGATGCCGATCGAGATGCCCACCGTTCGATCTCAAGGCTGGAAGTGAAGCAGAAAATGGCTTCGATCGTTGGAAGTGATTTGCAGGACTGCATTTCACCGGTTGTTGATGTAGATTGCCGGAATAAGGCATGTATGTGTCGAGTCGCAACCCGGCGCACGCTTTCCCAATAGAGACAGTCGGACCAGAAACCTTCACACATTTAGCTCGACTTCAGGTTAATATTTCTGCTTAAGGTATATGAACATCGGTCAAGACTTGCGGTCAACGCGACGAGAAGCTCTTGGACATCAAATGCCTAAGGTAGGCTCTGCCCACTTTGTGCGAGCATAGGCCGCCCATTGTGAGGCAAAGACGCAGGTTTGGATGGTTACAGTAACCATTCGTAGAACAAAGTCGATGGAGACAGCAACACCTTGCGCATATCCTTGAACGACTAAACCAGATGACGACTGCCAACTGCACGTCAGTTCGTTACGAGCGAATGGAGAAAGAATGGGTGGTTGAGCTGAGTGTTTCTCACGAGCGACGCCTCCATCGTATTTAGAGATCACAACAGCAGCTGAGATGGTAGTCAGGTGAGATTGACACGAGAGAGCCACGGTAAGATGTATTTGCCTATCCCAATTCATCCAGTAATCTGCCAAATGACAGTAGATGGAAGACAACGCAGCACGAAGGCATTGGCCAACGCAAAACGAGCCATAATTATGGATGCGCACAGCGCTGACGCAGACGGCGGGCGTCGCGGCGGTCAGAAACTACCAATTGCTTTGAGAATTGGCTGTTTACACCGCAACAGCGACCATTGGCAGCAATACGCTATATGTGCAGTGCAGTAGTGACGAAAATTTTCGATCCAAAAGCAGACTGCATTTGCTAAGGCGGTGGTGGCAGGATGGTGGATATTGGACTTTGCCTGGCTGAACAATTGTGGCGCTTGCGGCAACTTGCGTCGATCGCTGCAAGCACTGACCGATCGCCACGAGGTAATTCAAGCAAAGCGTCGAATTGGGAAGGCTAGAACGAAGCCATATTGTCCTGATCCGGCCGTGATTCCTCGCCCCAGCGCCGCCAAAGCTGTGCTCAAGCCTGCGCCAAGTCGAAGCGCCCAGCCGACGTGGGCTAAGAATATTTCAGTCACTCTTTTTACTCGGCAAGGATTCCGGTCTCTGAGAAGATGTGAGGCTGCACTCAATCCTCGCCGCCCCCCCCGGGCTTGATGCGCAGCTCCGGCCGCCCAGCCGAGCATTGATTGACAAGGAGGAGAGTCAAGTCATGAAGGGCAAATGTGCAAAATAGGCGATGATAAGCGGCCACCCGAAAGCATCATGCGACAAGCAGCTCGAGCCTCCAACAAAGCAGAAGAAAGTGACGCGTTTGGGCGTTCGACGATGCAAGGGCCTCGCTGTTGCAACCGTTTTGCGACGCGATGGTCTAAGCAGGGGAGCAGACAGGTCATCCACGTCGTAGTCGGACCGGACGCAGATCAAATCAGCTTGCCATCGCTTTGCCATCGAGTCGTCGCAAGAGCCCAACCACGGTGACCCGTGGGCTTTTCCAAGCACGAGTGGAGTGGAGGCCTGGCCTGCAGACATTCTGATGCTATGGCCTGAGTTGCTAGCGGTACGGGGAACTTTCGTTCCAAGATTTGACGGAAGGTACCTGAGCTTGTGCACGGAACCGAATTTAGACGCATTCCGAACGCCACCCAAGATCGCCAACATCATCGTGTTGCTGCCTCACTGAAGCCATCGAAGTATAGGCTCCGCGGCTCACACTCTGGACGCGTGCCGTGGCCGTCTAGTGGCCGCTGAGCCCACAACCACCCAGCGGCAGTGCCGAGCAGCTGGCGGTCTTGAGGCGATGCCTTTTACATATGTGCACTGGCTGTTCGCCTCAACCAATCTCGTCGCTCAGAGCTATGCTGACCGTTCTTATTGGTTGGCCTACCGATACTTCTGCACGGGTCTACTCCAAGCCAGACCATCATCTCTCACTGAGCTGCGACGATGCTATATCTGTCTCACGGCTGTCCATTGTCCGCTTTTATCACTTTTCGCCCTCCCGAGCTGCCCTCCGCCGCTCGCTCTCGTACTGCAATCAGCCTTCACACCCTTCCAACCTCACCTTTCAGCCCTTTGTGCGTCTCTCGTTTGCGCGGCCTGCCATTTCGGGCCCGGTTTCATCTCGTATCCTCTCCAGATTGCACTTTCAACCCTAAAAGTTCCTACGGCAAGCCAACGGGGCCCGCATTCTTTGCTCACCAGCCTCTAACGTCAGCACGGAAACAGAAAACACCCCTTCGACCTCCCACCGACTTCTGACTGTTTCTTTCTTTCTTTCGTTTTGATTCCGCATCAACTGCACTGCCCGTTCCAAGCTTCCAAGCCAGTGCCTGACCGCGAATGCCATAATCTCCGGACTGGGTGGCCGGTTAGCGGAGGTGGCTCAGGCCAACGCATACCTTCTCTGCTTCTTTACCCAGGGCGTTCGCCCAGGCCGTTGGTCCGAGAGCCTCACCGTAGCCGTACATTTGAACCTTGGTCCTGGAATCCGGGCTGTCGTGCACAGTCCCGCTCATAGCGATCCCTTCGAGAGCTGGTTCGGAAGAATCCGTCGACCGTATTTTCCGTGATCGACTTCGATTTCTTTTTTCGCTGGTGAGTTTGCAACCATTTTTGTCATATCACGATCAGCGATGCTGCATCAAGGCCAGCTGGTCATGAAAGTGCCGGTGACGTGGATCACCGGGGCTCGATCACTTTCCCTTACATACTTCTTTTTTTCCTCCTTGCCATTCCGATCCCATATGGCTTTATGCCCGGACACCTAGAACGTTGACATTAGTTCACTATCTAGATCCTGGCCATTGACATACACCTCGTGGCCACCTACCGGCCTCAGACATTTTCAGCCTCGATACCGCACTACAATTTTCCTCCCTCAACGCCAACACGCTTCTTTGTTCGTCCGGTAAGACTACTCCGGACTAATGCGCCTATCCGCGCTCTCCAATATACACCGTCATCTTGCCGTCCCGCCTTGGAGGATTTGGTTTTGGAATCTGGCTTTCTCGCAAATTGCATGTCTTTCATTGGCGAACCATTAATGACAGTCGAGCAGCACAAATCCGATCCCACAGCCGTGATCACCATTCATAGACCTCGACCGCGCTCGTAACGAACCGGCCGCAGTTTTTGCTTCAGATCGAACCGCCTACGGCCGCCTTGTCGCAAGTATTCTCTGCGTCAGGCTTCAGTGCAAGACTTCGGCAAAGGAGGTGAAGGAGGGACAAGTTCTTCTCCAGGCAAATGTAAAACTGGAGAGAATTGGCTCACTGTTCGCTCGCTCCCGTGGCGGACCGCGGCTCTGCTTCCGTCAGCCGTCTTCCGGTCACCTAGCCTTCCAACAAGTACCTTCGAAGACGTCTCAGCCAGACATTCAACCTGGCCCCAACCATCATACACCGATGCCTGGAGGTGCGTAGGATTCAGTCACCGTGTTATTAGGCTCAGTTCCGTGGCTTTGGTGTCCAATCATGCCGCGAATGCTGCTGCCTGGTACCATCGTACTCAAGGCAGACTCTAACAGTCATACAGCCTAGGACCAGAGCAGACTTGCTTCACATCCACACAAAAGTCAATCCTGGATTGCTTCTCAGAGGGAGGTCGCAATTCAGCGAAGAGGCCGGTGGTCAAGGTGTGGTTGCGCCTCCGTCCATGTCGGGCTTTGGCCAAGGAACTCAGGAGCCGTATGTGTACGGTAGGTGGCTCATGCGCTCAATAATGCGACTTTTCAGCTTTGGCCTTGTTCAGCACAGCCTGATTTGCCATCATGCGCGTGTATGGAGGAACTGACCCATGACAGATTATGCTGGCACAAGATCGAGTCAAGAGCAAAGCTATGCGGGCCTCTCACATTCCGCTTTCGACCCGCGCTACCCAAATACTCAACCGACCGAATCCCATGGCCTCTCTTCGACACCACAAATGCCTTATCTAGTCCAACCCTTTGAACCTCGTGACTCCACCTTCCAAACCGGCTCTGCTTCTTTAACTGCTGCAAGGTCCCGTTCTGCTCCGGAGCCTACTTCTTCTGGACCTTTCAATGGCAGAGCTGGCGAAAATATCCGGATCGATTTTCGCAGCCAAACAGATTATACCTCCCTGCATGTTAGCTTCACATTGATGTTTCAAGAAGCCTCCTCCAAAGCGCTGGTTACGAAAAACTTCTTCCGAGAGCCGAACTATTTTTACACGCTTACGGCTGACATACCTCCGTACGAGGATACGAAGCACTCTTCCAAGACCATGCCACTGCTCCTTGATGTCGAAGACGAAAACGGCCAGAAGCTCGACTTTGTCAGCTTCGGGAATTTCACTTATCTTGACGATTCGTCCTATCAACCATTTGACCCGGCTCCTCCACTCCCTCGAAAACGCAAACTTGTAGAGGAGTCCCAAGGATACGGCCGATCATCTCCAAAGCGTGCAGCAAGCCAGCCATTGCAAACAAAGTATACCACTTCCGCAATGTACAGCACTGTTCAGACTCCTCTGTCCGGCCCTCAACCATACTTTGGGAGCAGCACGCCACTTTTTGCACTTCCACCAAGTTATGACAGACCCGCTCAGCATCAAAGAAGCTATGGACAACAACTTGCTCAAAGTCCTTCTTTCCCGTACGCTACCAATGTAGGGATGCAACAACCAAAGGTTCGCTCTCCGAGTGCGGTCACATACGGCACATATGCTTCCATGGGCCGACCAAGCGCAAGCCCTCGCTTATCTGCTACTCCGAGGGTTACGGCAACTCAAATGGCTCGATCGCCTTCGTATAGCTCGAATCCACCGTTGATTCGCACGTCCATCCTCGAAGATAAGCTTTCTACATCCGCGAAGGCCACTAGTGCTAGAGGCTTCAACCCGTACGCTCAGTATCCAAACGCGAAGGCAGAACTCAAAATTTCGGGAAGCTTGATGTCTATGACGGAAGACTGGACTCCGGAGGAGCGTGAGGCGAAGAGAAGACTAGTTGAGTTCGGCCGCATGCAATCAGGCAGTATCGTCACCACATCTTTCCGACCTGTCAGTCCAGACGAGCGAACTCCCAATAGTGCATGCGTTAGTTGCATTTACTGGGAAGAAAGGGATGAATACTTTGTCACAAGCGTGGATACCATAGCCTTGCTTGAGGCTTTGGTGGCCGTCCGCTTCACTGTGGAAGAGAAGAACCGTATCCGACGAAATTTGGAAGGCTTTAAGCCTCTCACAGTGTCCAAGCTGAAGGAGGACACTGATTCATTCTTCCGACTGATCATGAGCTTCCCGAATCCGAAGCCAAGGAACATCGAGAAGGATGTCAAGGTGTTCCCGTGGGCAATTCTGGAATCGTCTCTCAAGAAGATTTTCGGCAAATACGTAAGCCACGCATGATATATTTGGCGCAGTGGCTGTACTAATTGGAATAGTCGGCTAGCTACGCGTCCACGGCGAGCCACCTTCTGCCTGGACCGTTGAACACGAGCGCAGAAATGGGCTTCGAGCCTAGGCCTACGGCATCACCTCGATCGACCACGAGCTCGGCCGTTTCCAACATCCAGACGGGCATGACCTCGACCGCCCTGTCACCCACCTTTGGTGCAACATCCGGATTGGAGCTGCGGGAGCGTGATGATGGTGTGGCAGCCCTCCTTCCCGGTGCCACTACCGCACGGATCGGCACTCAACAAGAGCCTCGAGGCTCTATGTCCACGCAGATGATGGCGCATAGCTTGGGGCCATGGCAGCCGCAATATGCTTCTGCACCGCAGTACCAGCAGCAGCTGCCAACTGCCGGAAGGCCAGCTTGGGACATGGGTGCGTATTTGCAGCAAAGCCAGGTCCAAGCCCCCACGGCACAGCCCCTCCACTACAGCTATGGCGGCCCTGCGCCTGAGCAGACGACCACGGGCGACGGCAAAGGATATACCGCGACGACTCAGCAAACAATGGCAGGATGAGAGCTTCGATAATTCGGTGATGGTGTGAAGCGAAGTTCAGATGATCGTTCAGAGCTGTCATGCGCGAACGTTATGGCGCCAATCCGCCATCAGCTAGCGGCACCCCCCCCAAAAAGGCCCTACGCCCTGTACCCTCCACACTTCCACCTCCACCAGGGTTGCAGATAATTCGCCACTGACTAGCAAACCTAAGCTCACCAACTTCCCAAAATATCAGTCTCACCCTTCTAATGATCCCTCTGGAGCTGGAGCACACGCATCTGCCCTTCGCACGGCCCCCCTTTTTGCTTCCTCACATTGCACACACTCGGCTTATGATACCCCTCCTTTGGCTCCGGCGCACTCGATAGACGCGACATACACTCTCACGAGACCTTCCTTTTCCAAGCGTACCTTTGTACTCGTGGTGCGGGAAAAAAAAAGCAACATTAATTCCAGGCGTAGTCCTGAGTTACATTCCTTGTCCGACGACTGACTCGGCCTTGTTTCGCTTCGATAAATGTGTAACCTCACGACCTTTTTGATCAGCAATCCAGCCCCTTGCATACACTTAGCATATTCATCATGGTAATATCTTTTCGGTTAATCATTGCATCCGTTTCGGGGAGTTCGGCAAATGGTTTTAGAGACGAGCATGGCACGGGGTATGGGGCATAGCATTTTTTTTTACTAGGCTGAGATCAGAGCATGGCATTACGCAGCGTCATTCATCTTCCGAACTGTATCGTACCTCTATTCTATTTTCGCATCACGTACATCCTGTAGGACTTAGCTCGGCCAATTGTCACCGGCTCGCGGCGTCATTCTTCCTGTTTCTGCGCGAAACAGTGCCCCTGCTGACTGCAGCCGAACATCGTGTTGATGAATAGTCCATTCTAGCCTCAGATTTTTTCAAATTTCAATGAGAATTTGCTCATACTTGCATAGACCATCACATAGGCATTACAAATCGCCCATGCTAAAGTTCGTAAATGGTCGTCGGCCTAGAGTAACCTGGCCGTCAAAGCCATGATCCCATCGCTTACACCACGCCCAGAACCGTATGAGTCCTCGGCAATCTGCATCTCATCTCAAATCAGTTGGCAGAACGACCTGCACACTAAGGTAAGCTCCAGCTGCGCCTCAATCCATTGAGCCTCCTGCGGTACGATTTGCACGCAACAAGCCCATCCGATTGCTCGATTCCACGGTGCTTCCATCATCCCATCGGCGCTCTAAGAACCGACATCACAGCGTAATAAAAATCCCAGCCACGTCATCAGCCGACCGGCAGGGACGCATTCCGAGCCCACAATTCCTTCGCATCGGCACCACACACGCGCGGTGCGCACCGCCGCGCAACGGCCCCAAAGCCTCCTCGGCTCACTCCCACCGACTCGCCGTTTTCTGCCACCGCCGCGCCTGGCCACCGCCCGTTTGCCGCGGCCGCGGCCGCCGCTGCATCCCGCCTCCGGTCTGCCCACGGCCCCGCCGAAAGCGGCAGGTCAGCCGCGAACCACGGGCGGCGCGCGCGGCGCCGCGTGTCCGTGTGCGGCCGAGCCCCCAGCTCAGTCGCGCGAGAGACAGACCAAAGAGGCATTTTCGCGCTGCGTCCCGCGGCCGCTTCAGCTGGCCTTTTTTTTTTTTTATTTTGAAATTTTTTTTTCTAGGCGCTGCGAACCCGCGCGCGTCCGGACCGTCGCCGTTGATGCGCTGCCGCCCGCGCTGAAATCGCTGCGAGCCAACTGCGTCCCCCCACCTGCCCACCGCCCTGGCCTGACCCAGCCGTGCGGCTGGCGCGGCGCGAACACGTTGCTTTTTGCGCGAGGCTGAAGTGGCCCGAGGCTGAGCCTGCCTTGCTGCCTGAGAGTGGTTCGAGTGTGCTCGTACGATGGCGCATTTGGAGTGCTGGAAGCGGCGAGCGCTGTGATGGGCGTTCTGGGTGACCGGTGGGATGTGGCATGGCTTGGTGATCCGGGCTGCGGCGCTCGACAGGAATTTCCTCGCAGGCTGTGATCCTGTCAGCCGCCGGTGAGAAAAACGACAATTACTACCATGTTCCAGGTAATATGTGCAGCCATTGGCGGGATAATCGTACGAATTAACAGGAATTCATTTCTTGCAAAGAACTCGACCCAGTCAAATTAAAAGTGGTACGAGAGAGCCTGTCCTATGCTCCCGTACAGCATTGGCGAGTTGAATGTCACTAAGGTACCGAGAGATCTTGCTATGCCCAGAACAATTTACCAAGCTGTGGTGATTTCTCCGAGCTTGCAATGCTCCATGTAATGTCGATTGACATATTCCCGACAATTTCCGTAGCCCAGATCCTATTTCGATTGAACAATGGCTTTGCTGACTCGATGACGTTCGGCATGTTAAAGATGTCAGAGTATGACGAGGGAGTGGACGTAATACAAAGCCATCAGACCTTTGAAAGGTTCTAACGACCAACAATGTGGAGCCTGGATCGCGCTTTCGAAGAGAAGATTGGCTGCATGTCCGCATTCCCTTTTACATCTTCGTCGTTATTCAGTTCACTGAAAAATATTGCGAAATCTCACTTGAATGGAGCTTAGTTAGACGTGAGGGTGAGTGTCTGCCTTGACATTGCATCTTGAAAAGTCATGAATTCTTGAAATAAGTCGAGCTCTTTCGTCTTCGTCAATTCACCTCCTCCATCTCAATTAAACCGGCCTCCTGTTACCACTGGAGTTATCAATCCGGTATGTAGGCTTTGGGCTTGACGGATGCTGATGGTGTAGTCCACTGGAAATCGACCTAACACACTTCTAGTGATGACGACTATCGACAAATGTTCTGTTTGTCGTTAGCCCAGTCTTCACCATCCACCAAATGAGATGAAAAATGTGGGATCACCTCATAGAATCGTGATCAACGCGCCAACGGCACCGACAACGCCAAAAACAATGACCAAAATGTCTCCTGTATCTAGGCTATGTGATCTGGAGCCATTGCCACGGCCAATGTTGATGGTATTGGTGTTGGATTTGTCGTTATTGGAGCCGCTCTAGACGCTCGGGGTGATGGCAGTGAGTGTCGATTTCACCGCTGAAAGATGTTAGCGTTTCTTGCGCCTGAAACTTACTCTCGAAGGCCAGAAGAGCACTGAAGCTCACAGACAGCAGCACATCAATTCTAACGGCAATGCACTTACTCTTCCCGCGCGTTGGAGTGATCGTTCCCGTCGCTCCACCTGCCACGGTCGTCGATTCCGAACCTCCTGTGCCATCGCAGTAACTAGTGTAGAGGGCGATTGCTTGTAAGACGTCAACAGCGTCGGAATAATCTTGGCCTGCGCATGTCGACAGGAATGAGGTGGCAGAGGCCACGAGATCGGTTCTGCAGAAGCAGTCGTTGCTGTACGGCGACCCGCAGCTTAGCAGCGAAAAGAGGTTGCCAAATTTCCCAATAAGCTCGCCTACGAGACAATCTCGAGCGCATAGTCGTAGAGAAGAGAACGTCGACTGAGCCGCAATTGAGACCGTGCCAGTCTGGGTAGGATGCAGGCGCAGAAGACGAACAAAAGGAGAGCCGGACGTTTCATCGTTCCTGTCGATTACGATAGCATGAATCGCTCACCGAAATGGTCGTCTGATTCGTCTTGAAGCTCAAAAGAGTTGAAAGATTGAGAGTGAAGATGAAATAAATCTTCAGAGAGTACTAGAAGAAGGAACATCAAATACATGCCCTCCTTTCCGTCGACATCTAGTTAATTACGAGCCTGTCTGTTGTAAGGGAGCATCCTCATCTGTCATTCAGTATTCATCCAATGAGCAGACGATATCGAAGCAAGAGTGATTATGCTATGTAGACGGAACTCCACGTACAGCCGAAGGCTCCGAGTAATACGGCAAGGCAGTCACTAATTCACTGTCAACCTCATTCGGAATGCCAATGTAAGCGGAGGGAGATGATCTAATAATATGCTGCACACTTTTAGGCAACAGAGAGTCATTGACCGGAAGAAGACAAAGCATGAAAGCGCTTTTCATCTCACTGCTCTTGTGAAGATTGGTTGGGCTCCTTGGTTCCTAACTCGTATTCGTATTTGGAAGTGTTTGACAATCAGAATGATGGAGTCGGTGACAGTAAGGTAGTGAAGAACGCCTTATCTGAGAATATGAGTTAGTTTCAACAGAAGATAGGTTGCAAACGCGTCCAGACCCTCCGCTGTAGGTCTCGATCACGTGGCATGCAGGTTCTCCTTTGTGATACATCACAAAGTCAATCGCGTACGGCGTTGCGTGGCTTGCACTGAACGCCGCGTGTGGCGAATGGCATCGCGAACATCACATCCACGCACTCCATTAGCAAAATGCCCAGAAAGCTTGATTAAAGCCTGGATGCACTAAGTGGATCTGTGGGGAGCGGACCGCGTGAGGAGCTTTGTATAGATCGTGTAACGGGATGACGCCAAAAAAAAAAGGAAAGAAGTGACTAAGTACGATGAAGATGGAGACATCGCTGTACGGATAGCAGAATGAAAACTTTAGCAGCGTGACTGAGAGGTACCGGCAGTAATAGCGGCATAATAGAGGCTTGCAATAATTTGACTGCAAAGATTGGAAAGGAGAGATGAGGTCCATCGATCCGTTTTAGGGGACACCGCGCTGAGTCCACGTTGAGACTCAACCCAGTCACTATATCTTCGCAAAATCGAACATCAATCTCGGGTGGTATGGTCAAGTGGTATGACGTCACGTTGTGGCCGTGCCAGCCTGGGTTCGCCAGTACCGCCAGGATATTTTTTGCTAGTTTTAATGTTTTTGAATTGTTCTGATACTTTAGAGGACGGTGTGTTGTTGTTTCTGGGCTTTGGAGGGTGGGTGTGGAGGGCTAGTTTTACAGAGTCGCAATCTTTTAACGCCAGGATGACCTTCAGGAAGAGCAGATACCAGCGTAATTTCCAAGCATTCTGTGACAATAATTATTGTCTTAAAATCTAAATACGATCTACTCCGTACTTAAGTTCATCCTTCCGTTTAGGCTCTAACTTCGACCTGAAAGATGGAATTAAGCTTCAACGTGTTGTTGTTGAGTATCGATTAGTTGCGTTGGTCGGTGGGTGCACTTGAACTCTTGCTATCACAGCTTTGAGCATTTTATTTGCTTTGCAATTATCCCGTCACAGTGTACACCAAGATGGACTTCCGACAGCACGTTAAATTACAGCTACAAGGCTTCACTCGAGGCCCCGGCCGAGTTATGAAGGGTATATCTACAACGCTGAAAGAACGTTTGTACAATGACCGACAATCCCATCGCGGTGACGATGCAACACTCACAGGCTATCTTAACAATTCCCTAAACTTGTTGAACCTTTACATTCTGCCATTGCAACCTTGCAACTCAGAACGCAACACCGACCTGTCGTGGCGTCACGGGACTAATCTGACCGCTCGCAGGGCTAACGGGACTCAGCGGATCGACACGCTGGTATGGCGGCGGCGGCGGAGGAAAGCCCTTCGTACTCGCCGTCGTCTCGATGCTCAGACCCCTCTTGGGTCTGCCTCGACGCACACTACGCTCCCTAGTCGCGACGCCGTTCTTGGAGACACTGGACGTGCTAGGTCTTGGTGGCAGCGGCTCATCTGGTGCCTCGATGGGGCTGAGGATGGACGTGGCTACGGTAGAGGCGATGGTTGCGCTGCGGCTGTGGTGCGGGTTTGGTGGCGGCGACCAGGCGCCGTTTGAGTCTGCGGTTACGCTCGTTACGGTGGAGACTGACAGCGTGGACACTGTACTGCCTGAGCGACGGCGTGATGGAACTGTAGTAGGTGGTGAAGATAGACTGTAAAAGGGTGCTGAAATGGACAGCGGCGAATTTGCTGCATTAGGGTTTGCTGAGCCTCGGAGCCAAGTAGAAATTTTGGAGCGAGCGGAGGGCGATTTCAAGGCAGCGCGCTGTGGTTCTTGAGGCAGAATGGTGACAGGAATCATCGATGGAGTTAAAGCCTTTGTGGGCATGGTTGGGAGTGCTGTCGTACTGGATGTTGTCGACTGTGGAAGCGGTTCGGAGAGGGTTCCGCTTCCTGGCCAAATACGCCAGAATCCTGGCAATTTATCATCCACGATGGAAGGCGTTGGCAATGATTTGGCAGACATGGGAATTCTGAAAGCGCTCCCAATGTCATTGAGCGTCTCACTACGCGCGTGCAACTTCATGTTTGGAGCGACGGCCGGTATGTGAGCGGTTGATAGTGGCCCTGTGGTAATTCCGCTACGGACTCGTGTCAGCGCGGAAAGGCGTCGCTCTTCAACTATGGTGTTAAGTTCGCGGATGGCGACCTCTACGGTATCTTCCTTAGACCGTCGGAGACTCGACTTCCGAGGAATTACGAGGGACTCGGTCTGAGATCGGTTTCTGCCAGTATAAGGAGATGGGCTTTGGAGCCGACCAGGTGTGCTGGGTGTGCTGCTCGGCACATACGAAGGTCGTGATTCCAGAAGAAACTGGTCGTCATCTAGAATAGGGCTGCGGATATTTTCCAGTCCTGGAACAGCGGGCACATCTGCGTCAAGAATTGGACCAGGACCGTTCTCCACAGATAGACCGAAAGGCTCACTGAGAGGTCGCATTGGTGGCGCCGGCATTGACATGACTGGTTTACGCGGAATATGATTTCGGACGTCATCTTCGAGCCTGTTTGGCTCACTGTACCTCAAGAGCGCCCGCGCTGGAGCAGGTAGCTGAGGTATCCTAGCCTCCCAGTCAGACGTACTGAAGTCTGGCAAAGGTGACAGTCGACCAGTCGGTAAGTAGATGCTCAACTCAAGAGGACGAAAGCTCCTTCTTTGCTGAATCGAAAGAGTCTCATCTGTCACTCTTCTGAAGTCGGTTGGTGCGCCGATTCTGGGCCGGCGCTTCGATCCAGAAGAAGTCCAAGGCCGGACAGTCGAGGTGATAGTTGATGAACGTGATCGAACAAAGTCAATGCTCTTGTCACGGCCATTCTCGAACCATGTTGATACACGAGCAACCGAGTAACTAGTAGTTGGCCTAGCACGTGGTTGCGGAGTGAAAGATGGCTGATCAACGCTTGTCGGTTGATCAAAGACAAGTCGAACTACTCCATCCCCATCTGCGAAAAGCATTAGCGGACTACACTCACATTCGAAAACAAGATCATCATACCATCTCCGGGATGTGAGAATGATCCAAACCCACTGGGTTTGCGTAGTCCTGGAGTGCAGCAAGTCACAGACTCTAGCCAACTGTGTTCGCCACTCTGTTCTGCATGTTGGGGCTCCATACTCCCGTTTTTAAGTCATCCCACCCGCCAGAGGGGTTTTGAATGCAGAAGCGCAAGCGCTTGCTTCACAGGTAAGACAAGACGCTGAAACGAGTGACGATGAAAAACGTGAAGGAGTGGCCAGCTCCAGGAACAGCTGGAGGGATGAAAAGGTGAAAAAGACGCTCTCAGAGCCGTTTAAGAAATGGTATCTGAATTAAAAGCAGGAGCAGAGAAAAAGAAGAGGCGACAAGATTGCGAATTCTTCAAAGGAGCATCAGACATTCCAGAAAGAGTGCGGTGTCCGCGCTGAGATAAAAAGGCTCGGTGGCTCATCCCATAGCCGCCCAATAAAGCCTTCCGTTGCCCAGATGACGGTCGGCAGCAGCAAATGGCCCATCTTCCAATGACATCCAGCCAGTTGCAGCGGACTTCATGGGCCTTCAGAACATGGTCCTGGCGCTTAGATGTTTGAGTGTGTCGATTGGCGCTCAGCGCTCTCAAACACTCGCTGGTGCGGCGTTAGCGAGTGTGGGCCGCGTCCAACCCTCACACCCACTCGCGCTCTGCTTCGTCAACCCACCTCGACCGGCAGCAGCTAAGCAGCTCGGAAACATGCAGCGACAGGTACCACGTTGAAGGAATGGAGCCATGACAGCACTCAGCTTCCGCCTTGGGACTCCTTACTAAACATTTTGGTCCACAACGGCTGCAACCCGGCTTTATCGACCTCGTCTGAGCCAATTCCCCGACATCTCCATCCCATCCAGACCCCAAAGCCTGCGCCTGCGCTATGCGAAACCAAAGCCAAAACGATTAATGTCTGTGACGCTTTAAAGTTCACCATCACGACCCCTGTTATTCATTGCTTCGACCACACATCGCGTTCCTCCGCGAAGCTACCATATACCGCCTTCTGCTTTCCACGCCCATCGTCATTTTGATCCTCAGTATCGCTATAATCTCTGTGCTGCCAGTGCGTCGTTTCTTCTGGATTGCCATCAAACGTTTCACCTCCAATCGCTTCGTTGTTATCGCCAATTGTGAATGAAATGTCGGTATTGTGGATGGCTTCCGGGTTGTGCGGTTGCACTGGGTCATACCTCTGAGGTTCGTAGCCTTCACGCACCGCCTCCGACTGATGATCTTCTGGGTATGTACGTCTGTCGGTGAGCAGTCAGCGTTTTACGCCCAATAAGTAATTGCTCACGTGCTTTTGTTTACTCACACAAAGTGTTTCGGAGGTACTTCATTCCACGCCGCTCCACCTTCCTTTCTAGCTCGAACGCGCTCAATGTTCTCCGCCTCGTGATCTTCCACCACAAGATCTACGATCTGGCTGCGGTTCTCGTTCTCCGAGCTCGATGAAGACCCGGAGACGATCTTACTTAGTAGCGGTCGGCTTGACTTGCTGTCAGACTTCGACCCGGAACCCCCACTGCTTGAGCTTCCTCGATGTTTATCCTTGTCTGTCGACTCTTGAATCTCGCGGATCTTGTCTTTCCTCCGCTTCTTGTTTACCTTTGTGGGCTGCAGGAGATGCCGATTGGTCGATGAGGTAATCAATGTCGGATCTTTGTAAAGGACAGCTTCTTGACTTGCGCGATTGGCTTCAATCACCGGGTACTGGAGTTGTTAATTCATATCTTTCATGTCACATTCTTCAACACTTACATTCCAGTCACCGAACTCCAATGCTCTGGCACTGTCGAATAACCGCTCATCCTCTGGATTGAGTTCCGGTTCATCATTATCCGTCGCACCATATCGACTTGAGTCCTCACGCGACCGACTCACCCCTGGACTCATGGTCCGTGCTCGACTGGATCCAAGCAGTGGCTCTCGTATGTCATGATCGCGTGTAGGATTCGGAATCCAATATTTGCCTTTACCTCCTCTTTCGTAGCGCATACCTTCTCTCATCCTAGCCTTTCGGGACGAAGAGTCTTCGTGGGCGATCACATTGTCGTACGCATCGAAATGCCGATATTCGTAGTGCTTGCCTGCGAATGTTATCTTGGTGTCTTGGATCAGGTCCTGCGCACCAAAAGCATCTCGCAGCGCGTATTTGAATGGCATTCGTGCCGAAGATATCGTAACATCTGCATAATCATGCCATGAGAAAGCATACCAGTGCGCAATAGCAAAGAATGGCATCTCAAAGCAGATCAGCGCGTCCTGGATTGCCGCGCCAAGGTTGTCGGCCGTGTAACCCTCGACACCGTTGTCCGGAATGGCACCCAGCCAGACCAAGATCGAAAGGAAGAAGCCTTGCCACCAGGACGCAAAGATGATACCCTTGATGCAAAGGAACTTTGGCATTGGTCTGAACGGCTGTAGATCTTTAGACATGCAGACCCAAAACAACGCGAGAGCATACAAGCAAACGGCGATGCTAACGTTGTAGATGAGTCCACTCCAGAAGTATCCGGAATTCAGACCAACATAACCTTCTTGATATGTGCCCGTCGCTTTCATAATGATTGTTGCTACCGCAAGCATTGGTTTCACCCAAGTGTATTGTAGGATGCCGCGCTTGATTGCAAGGAATGTATGCGGATCTGATATGTCTACCTTCGGCAAGCAGTAGTTTAATGGCCAAAAGTGTGATACAGGCTTTCGCCCATGCATCATTACGATCAGAGCGCGTTCACCGCCGATGAAGCTGATGAGCAGCTGGAAGAAGAAGTAAATAGTGAAGGCTTCGTAAACGTCTCGGAACGGATCGATCCAGAAGGCGACTCGTATGGAAAGAAGGCTAACCCATGATGCTACCGAAAATATTGGAACAATGATGAGGATTCGAATCACGTATCGTTGCAAGAGTGGCTTGCGGTAGTTCTTTGCCTGGAGCCATACTGATCTGTAGAGAGGTGTGAGAGGGATCAACGCGAATGAATAGGTGATATGGAGTCCACATACACGATGGTGATAAGGGTCGCAACCAATCCTGCTACTCCTGCGAATATGATGGCAACTCGTCCAAATCGCGTGCCGGTTCCACTTGGCTCTGATAAGTCGCCCATAGCGTCGACCAGGCGCGTTTGGAATGATTCAGCCATTTCAAAGGAATCGAAAACAGCTGCTGAGCTGCCTCGATGAGTTGTAGGCTTATCTCATTCTTCAGAGAGGCAACATAGCAAGTGCCGTTAAATCGTTGCCTTGGGAATGTTACGCATGCGTGATGATGGAATAGTCTCCAAGAATGAAAAGGCCGAAATGGCTGCAAGGAATAACACTAAGGCGGCAAGGCGTAAACTGGGAACTTGCTCTATTTCCGCTTCTCACCTACAAGCTTCACGTTCGCGTCTTTCTCATGCCCGTCAAAGCTATTTTGTCAATCTTCTTGTGGACAGGGTTGATTTGAAGCTTGCGCGATGGTCTCAAGGAGCTTCATTCTCCCACAATGGGCCTAAACCCTCAGAGTTGGCTTCGTCTTGCCTGCCATGGCGGGAAGCGGCTTGATCGCTCAACCACTCAACCAAAACTCTTTTTACAATTGGGTGCTCTTAATTGAGTTGCTCGTCTGCGGCATCTTGTAAGCCTCTGAACTGCATCCTATGAAGTTGTCGTTGCGCTCACACTTCTAGGGTCATCTTCTTCACCGGTTACCTCGATCGACTCTTCGGGACTTTGGTATCCTACGGCATTCGGTGGTACACGTGGCGGAAATTTCGCGCACACATTGATATCCAGGCCCTTCAACTCTCCTTGCTAGGTGGTAGGATATTCTTCAAGGACGTTCGATACCATGCCCACAACATCACGTTGCATGTCCATTCCGGCTACATAACATGGCACTACTGGCTTCGCAAAGTGAGAGAAGCCGAAGTCTTCTCCACGGATCCGCCGGTGTCAACGGATTCGCATTCTGGCAATTCATCTCCAGAGAATCAAAGTAAGAACTTGAACAGAGAGGAGAAGGCTGGAAGCCATGGGTCAGATCGAAACAGGAAATTACTGCCATGCCGGTTACAAGCTCAGGTGGAAGGTGTACAAGTGTTTGTATACAATCGCTCACCGGCGTATGACGCGATTATCGAAGGAATGATGCGAAGCGAAAGAAGACAATCGACGGCCAGTGCAAGTACTGCTGAAGGACGAAAGAAGCGACCTTCGCAAGATGGCGGATCATTCTTCGAGTCAATGAGAACAACGCTCTGGCAAACGAAGACTTCCAGCGACGATGACCAAGAAATTTCGCGTGTTGACGGCGAAAAACCTGCCATTTCTGGCCACTCAGGGTCTGAAAAGTCTGGCCTTCCGATGTTCTTGCATCTTTTTCCTATCGAGGTGAACTGTAAGACGGTCGCCGCCGTATTGGGCAATGACAATACGAAATCCATCTTGACGGTTAAAGTCGACACGGCAAATGGTGTATTCGATGCTGGACACGCAGCAAGTCCACTGGATATGTACAAGCAAATCTTTGACTTCGAATTTGAGCATCCCGTCATCGACATGAAGCCGAATCTCGACTATAAAGAGACCCAGCTTGCAACTGCTTCACGACTAAAGACTGGTGCACCTGATCCATTCGCAAAAGAAAAGAAGAAGCATCGACTCTGGAGAAAGTTGTCATCCCTGTGGAGGAGATCTGGGAAGTCGTCAGATTCAATCAAAGCCAATTCGTTTGACAGTTTGAGAGATGCGCATATACATTCATTTCAACCTGCTCCCCCGAGCACTGAAAAGTGGAAAGGCTTGACAAGATATCTTGATGACAAGTTTTACGACGAGCACGACGAATGGGATCCTATCGAGTATGCGCGATCCTCTACTCTTGTTGATTGTCCACGAATAGGAATGACTTTCCAGTGGGACGTTCCAGGCCCAGTTCCAGCATCTGATCAATTCGTTGACGATGTTTCGAGACCACCGGCAAATGACATCAACGGGTCTGCTCCCCCAGAATATGGCATGGAATTAAGGGTACACGGTGGATCGATAGTTTATGGACCATGGACAGATCGACAACGCAACAACTTTCAGTCAATTTTCTTTCCGCCAAACTACTCAAGCGCAGAACCAGCCAAGAAATTGCTTCCAGGTGAGACACGCATAAGTTCTGTTTTCAAGATCTTCGTGTCTGTCGAAGCGGAAACAGTTGTTCGGATCCCAATGCGCGAGCCCTCAAAAGATTGGAAATGGAAAGGTCGTGCGGAGGCAGTGTTGACACATAAGAGCACAGAAGTAAAGGCGAAATCACGAAACAGAAAACGACCCTTCTGGCGCCAAAGGGATAAAGGCGCTGTTGGCCCAACCGTACGACCCTTTGGCTGGCTCGATATACAAGTTGCCCCTGACTCTACAGTAACGTATGTCATGGACATGGTAGCCCGTGACAACGGATTCCGAAGCAAAGTCGATGCCGATATTCGTGGCTTAGAGATGACATCCAGTGTCAATCACGGTCTCCTCTGGCGGTCTGGTGCACTGACATTGATGTGTGACCTGCCTTTACCTCTCAAATGGAATGCCTTGCGAGAATGGCACTTCAATGTTGTAAATGACGACCTTGAGCTGTTTATCCTTCGAGATCACCTCTTCCTGATCACGGATCTAATAAATGATTGGAGCTCTGGACCACCTCAAGAGTTTTACACATTCACGCCGTTTCGCTACCTTCTCGACGTACAGTTTCGGAACTTTAAGCTGTACCTTAATTCGAATGATTCAAATATCATCAATAATCCGGATGATCTAGATGACAATCAGTACATCATCCTCTTCGGGAAGAGCCTGCAGGGCCATGTTACCATTCCTATTGACGTCTTCCGACCTGTCAAGAATGAGATCTTCTTCAACGTCCTCATGCAGGACCTAGGATTGAACATGTGCTTCAGTTCCCGAAATACAGTGGCTGCTTTCACTGGTCGGAAAGATGTCGCTCTCTTGGATGAAGCAACATTGAAGGGAAGTCACGCATATTATTCCCAAAACTCCCAAGGACTCACCGATCATCTAACATTCTTCATCCACGGCAAACACTTGATGCTGATCATGTTCGGTTTCTTTGTTCAGCACTTGATAAAGCTGAAAGAAAATTACTTTGGCGAACACCTCCATTTCCGAACTTTGGAGGAGTATCAGGAACTTAGTCAAGGACAGCAAATCAGTGCTGATGGCAACGCAAAGGCTCAACAATCCAAGAACTCGAATGAATTGGATGTTATTCTTTGCATAACCGCTGAGGATGTCCAAGCTCAATTGCCATCAAACATGTATTCTGCTACGGATTACGTTCAAGCTGAGCTACCATTCGCATCTGTTGATCTAAGGATCACAGCCTACTATATGGACCTACAGATCAACTTCAGTCCTGTCACAGTGACGCATAACCACTCTCTAAAGGCCAAGGATAGTCCAAAGCTTGGTGATAGCCGCACAGAGATATTCGTGGATTCTGCGACAGTCGTTGGCCACCGCTTGTTTGGTCTTCCACCAACTGAGCCCACATATGTCTGCCACTGGGAAGTCGATGTTGGAGATGTCTCTGGAGAATGCTCTAGCGTCTTCTTGGACAAGTTAGTACGAGCCATCAAGTGCTTCGCATTTAGCTTGGACGATGACGAAAATGCGACACCACTCATTCTTCTGGCCAAAATCCATGACATAACTTTCCTACGGCTGCGGACGCAGACGTTGAAGGTGTGGGTTCACGTTCAAACGGACGCTTTTCTTCTGGAGACGGATCCCATCTTCCTGGAAATGAACGACTGGGCGCGTCAAAACTTCTCTCAACGCCTTAAGGTGATAATACCAGACATTAAACTCGCTTGTGTTGATGGTACTTCCGCAGCTCGTCACCGACTTAGGGAATCAGCACATGTAGTAGAAACTCACGCTCTGATTCAGACTTCTGTGGCCCTCACTATGCTGAACAGAAAAATGCATTTCACGGAGGAGCGCGACAACCAGCAGCTTCATGTCATTAAAAATGACAGCAGAACGCATCGAACACCATTTTTGATTCTCCCACCAACACCGCAAGATGCACAATTCCAAAAATCTATTACGCCTCCGACACTGCCCTTCCCACCAGCTCCTGAACCTCTTGACGACTCAATGCACTTGACTGAAGGATCATTGAAAAGCTCCATTCCATCCATTGCCGACCTCTCTGCCAGGCATGCTTCACTGGGTTCACTAAATATAAGCGATCGAAGAGGCTTGCACTCGGACTCGTCTTCTATTGCCAGCTCAATCCGGAAAAGAAACGTCATACGGCCTACATCCGCACCCGGAAATGTGACGCACTACCCAACGTATAAAGCTGCTTTTTCAGATGAAGAACGAGAGAATCGGGGCCTACCTCCGTCTTCCGTTGCATTTGCCAGCTCCGTCGCTGCTCCTTACTTTGTACTTCATGCAGTGGAGCCGGACATGACGGATATGCCACCGTATCCTCAAACTAGGAAAGGAATTGCAGCTGCATCGCCTGCACGAGGTTTACAGGATGCATTTGCGCCTGAATTAGACGAGGAGCTTATTCATGTGAGCTTCATCGTTGACATCGAACCCGGAATTCAAGGATTTTGCAAACCACAGGCAGTAACTGCAGTCGGCAATATGCTTGATGTTCTACTTCCTAAAGACCCAGAGGCAATTCTGGATGCTTTGCAAATCATCGTCATGACTCGGCTACTCGGCCTTGAAAAGAAAAGGCACGGTACCGGACAATCAATCGACATGTCTCTGCGACTACCATCCTTATCATTTCGCTTCCTTAACTCATTCATCGATGAAACAGCAGGTATTACTCCAGATTCTGGGGTTGATCAGTATGACATTGTCTTGTCTCAACTGGCTTTAGCAGCAAGGCATAGAATGTATCCACAGGAGAGAGCGGAAAATAATGTGGATCTTTTGCATTGCACTGTCGAGACGATCCAAGTATCTGCGAAAGAGAGGCAGCTTGATGGAACAGTTCAGGAAGCGACAGTCCATGCTCAAGTAGACGATCTACTCATTTGGCTGTCATCAGCGACAACGAATGTTGTGAATATTTCCCTCCGGAATATCGCACTTGCCATGGAAAGCACGAAAGTGGACTCTTTGGCATCTATGACCTATCGAACAGCTTTGCTGGTTAACAAGTTTGCGCGACGCTTTGCTACTCAACAATCAGTTATCACAAAGCGACTCCAATACCTCGCCTACCACCTTACTATGGTAGCTCCAGATGTCCCCGATCCTCCTTTCTTGACCAGAGGTTGGTTCGCTCTCAGAGCCATGTCTGGACATCTTCGAAACCACGACTCCTTTAAGATCATTTCTCGGCTTCGCTACATATATCAAAACCTCTCGGACACAGCGAGAGCACAGATGATCAACGACTGCACTCATAACCATTTCATCTATCCTGCTAATGGAGAGACCATCGTCATACATAGCTGGGATCAATGGCGTACTTGGGATCTAGCACATGTCAGAAAGAGCTTTGTCATGCAACACATTTACGGTGAAGTCGCTGGTGAAGTAATACCTGTAATTTCAGAGCCACCCAAACCGCTCCAGTTCGAGTTCAGAGCGTCATCTGTCAAGCTAGTCATTGATCCTGGCAAACATCAGAGCGAAATATCAATGCTCCTACCGGTAATCGTTGCAGATGTTACTCCACCGTCAGCACCCAGTGGCTTGATGTTAATGTCGACGTCTAGTCCAACGAGAAAGTTGGTCATGCAAATCGGCCTCCAAACATTTATTCTCAATCTTCAGTGGCAAATTACTGAGCTAGTGGAGAGTGCATTGATCATCATCGAAGATGGAGAGAAACTTCAAAAGATTCACAGCGTTACGTCAGTAGAGGGTAGCTCTGCACAGCGCACGCAAAGTCAAGAGTACATGGAAGCTCAGGCAATTTTATCTATTGACAGCACAGTGGTTGCGATTGAGACGACAAATCTGAAGGCTCTCTTAGTGGGCAGGGACTTGATGGTCTCCGCTTTGGGAGAGAGAGGACCGAGAAAGGAACTCTCCGGCAGTGTGCTACTTCATTCGGCAATTGTTCGAAGCGAATTCCATTCACACTCTCGCTTACTCTTGCGGGCGAAAGCCGAATCACCATACCTGTACGCTTGCCAATCAACATTGGAAGACGAAAGTTATTCTCAGACGGCGCTCCAACTCACCGGAGCTAGTAAAAGAATATCGATCGAAGGGCGAGAAGAGATTCTAGGAGTCATTGAGGTTGTCGACGCGGTTATTCGTGACGAAGTTGCCTATGTCAGAGAGCAATTGTTACCTCTTATAAAAACGGTAGCTACTCATCCACCTCCATCGGTATTGGTCCCAAGCCTCCCAAAGATCGATATGGCCTTGCTCATGGACTCGTTCCATTTGGACTTGCCATTACTACAGTCTATCAAATATACACTCTCTGGAAGCCTAGGCAGACTATTGGTGAAGCCGAGGCTGGAACAAGGACATCGCCATCTAGATGTAAACTTCGACTTCGGTGAAAATTTCCACGATCTTACAAGCAAAGAGCGACGAGATCTCCATGTCATTTCTGCACTACGGTTCCCTCCCATCAATGGCCAGATCAAAGTCCACAGGGTTCAAAAGTCAATATTAATATCGGCAAATGCAATTATCGAAACAATCGTTCTCGATGCATCTGCAGTCCATGGCCTCTTGAATACATTTCAGCGACCAGAGGTGTCCAACACATTCAAAGCTGTGGAGAAGGACGTTGAAAAAATCCAAAACCGCCTGAATGTTCTATTTCCTCAGCCACTACAAGCCTCTCCTGTACAGAGTGCTATTCAAAGCCCGCCTACTCTTTACGATATTACCGTCATTCTGGCCGGTATCAAAGTCAATGCTGAGGCACCAGGCAAGCTACCCGATGCTAGCATTACTAGTTTAGCCTTTGGCCTCGACTGTGTGCATCTGAAAGTGTTCAACGTTGTTGATGCAACGGACAGTCAAACTATTCTGCCACTGCCCGAAATTCATGCGCAGTTCCGCCGACTCTTTGTGGAACTGGCTGTCACTGACTTGAGAGGCCAGAGAAAATGCGGAAATGTTTCTCTTTCTGCATCTTTCGATTGCACGCTGCGGAAAACGCGGAAAGGCGAGAAACGGAACTACCGTGTCAGGACTGATGGCATCGAGGTGAACGTATTCGCAGAAACAGCGTCTGTCGTTGTGGATGTCATCAATAACCTTCAAGACCGAATCAAAGACCTGGATCTGTCCAGAGAGCGCGGGTACCTTCAACGATTCCGTCAGGCCCGGAGAAAGTCCTCAATGCATTTGAGCGAGAGCATGTATACTGAAGATAGCATGGCATCAAGCGTCATCTTCACATCCGTGATATCAGTATCACTACTCAATATTCAAATCAGTTGGATAGTGGGCAACTCCGCTGGCCCAATTGCTGGTCACGAGAACAACGACCTTGTACTGTCAATTAAAATGATTGACCTACGGACGAAGTCGGAGAATTCATCACAGCTTACAATCGAGGACTTTCAACTACAAATGGTTCCGGCTTCACAGAGTAAGAAGATACGACACATGAATTCGGCTTTACTACCCAAGATGGTTTTCAATGTGGGCTACTATTCAACTGAAGGAGAGAGGAAGATGACTTTCCAGGCAGGAGGCAAGACACTCGATCTCCAACTAGAGCCACAATTTATTATCCCCGCCAATGTTCTTCAACAATCCATTAACCTCGCTATCGACAAATTCAGAGAGGCATCGGCGTCTTGGAAGTTTGCACCAACCGAGACTGGAGCGCAGAGAAAGAATCCATTTGGCGACAAGAGACTGTCGTCTTTGATCGTTGACGCGGATTTCGCTGGTGCGGTTGTTCATCTTCATGATAGTAGACGATTCGCGGGCTCTGACGGCCATTCCCAAAAGGGCCGGTATGGTCAATTTGTGGAGAAAGATCCTGAGGCGGGATCAAGTCTCCGCTCACCAGGCCTCGCGGTTAAAGTGGAGTACAAAGATAACGGCAAAGACTCATCCCTGCGTGGGGAAGTGATGATCAGTGCATCATCAAATACCCTTACTCCGACCATCGTGCCTCTGCTCCTTGAACTATCTGAGAGTGTCCAGAAGGCTGTTGGTGACGATTCACCCGCTAAGGTTACCTCGCCTCGGCCCACACAAGCATTCCTTGCCGACGACAGTCTATTCACAACGGATCCAAGTGCTTTACTTGGCAGAACAACCTTAGATCTTGGGCTTCGCATTTCCAGCCAAGAGTTCAGTCTCAGTTGTCATCCCATCGCTCGCGTGGCAGCAACAGCTCGTGTTGACGATATCTACATCACGGCGAACAGTATTCGGTCCATCGAACATGATCACTTCTTTGCCATATCAGCCATCTTTAAGAGGTTACAAGTATCGGTACAGCACGTATATTCCCGGGAATCCACCTTCAGCTTTGAGATGGAGCAAGTAGGCCTTTCGATCATGAACAGCAAGCACTTGAGTGGCACCGCCGGTATCTCGGCAATACTCAAAGTTTACCCAACGCGAACGCAGATCAATGCGCGGCAACTTCAAGATTTCTTGATTTTCCGAAACATTTGGTACCCGCCAGAGATTCGACCTTCATCTAGACCGCCTGCTACTCAGAGCACTGAGACTCAAGAATACTTTGCACAAAAGTACCGACAAGTTGCTACGGCTACTGCGTTCCCTTGGACTGCAGCCTTGGCAATCCAAGAAATGTCAGTCGAAGTTGATCTCGGACAGGCCATTGGAAAGGGGACGTTAAGCCTCTCCGACATGTGGGCATGGTCACAAAAGCAGTCGAATTGGGAACAAAATCTTTGCGTTGGTGTGGACAAGATGACTATCACCGGTGCTGGAAGAACAAGTGGCATGGTCGAGTTGAGCGGCTTAAAGGTGAGAACTATGATCGGTTGGCCGGTCGAAGAGCAAGGATACAGTCGGACGCCGCTTATCCAAACTTCCATCGGCTTTGACAGACTGCGTATCAAGGCTGCATTTGACTATCAAGCATTCGCGATCGCGGACATATCTAGTTTTGCCTTCTTGATGTACAACGTGAAGCCATACGAGAAGGGGTCAAAAGATCGGCTCGTCGCTACTCTCACCGGAGATCAAGTGTCAGTGTTCTGCACTGCTATCAGTGCGTCACAAGGATTGGCACTCTATCAAGCGTTCGATCGACTAGTACAGGAAAATCAGCTTGCCTATGCGCAATCTTTGAAAGATCTCGAAAAATTCCCACGTCGGCAGTCAGTCATTGTACCGGCGAGGGCAGAAGCTGTCGGCATACAAAGGCCAAAATCGAAAGGCGATGACGATACTATCCAAGCGCCCATCTCACTGTATACGGATGTCGTGGTCAGGCTCAATTCCATCTGCGTTGGCGCCTTTCCGAGCACCTTTACCGACAACCAGATATTCATTCTCGAAGCGTCAGACGTCCAAGCTCGCTTCGCTGTCACGCTTGAACAAGGCAGAATTCACAGTGGCCTTAGCATGACACTTGGTCAACTAAGCGTTGCCCTTGCAGCCGCAGCTCACCCGTCAGGACCGAAGAGGCTGGAAGAGATTACAGTTGACGATGTTGTCAGTGGGGCAAAGAGCGCCAAAGGCGGTACTATTCTGCGGGTCCCAAAGGTCATTGCTACGATGCAAACCTGGCAGAGCCCGGCATCGTATCACATCGACTACATCTTCAAGTCAAGCTTTGAAGGAAAGGTAGATGTAGGCTGGAACCTTGCAAGAATCAACTTTATCCGCGGCATGTGGAATACTCACAGCAAAACGCTGGCATCTCGACTGGGCAAACCGCTTCCAGAATCGGCGGTCAAGATTACTACTGCGGCTGATTCTGCTGAGGTAGGCGACGAAATGGGAGAGGCTGAAGGCGAATCCCAGGAGAGGATTACGGCTGTTGTCAACATGCCTCAAAGCAAATATGACTACACGCCGCTGGAACCTCCCATCATTGAAACTCCACAGTTACGAGATATGGGTGAGGCAACACCTCCTCTGGAGTGGATTGGTCTGCATCGAGACAGGTTGCCGCATGTGACACACCAGATTGTCATTGTTGGGCTGTTAGGTATCGCAAAGGAAGTTGAAGATGCGTACGGGCGGATTCTGGGAAGGTCATAGCCATCGGGTGGTGCTGGGCACGGGCGTCAGTCGACACGACTCCTAGCACATGATATGCGTCTGATTTCGGTTGCTTTTGCACAGCATCAGCGAGGCGTTTGGCGTGTTGGCCTCATTGTCAAAGGCAAAGTCTGGTGAGAGTGTACAGCAGAATATCCCGCCTTGTTATATAATAGTAATGCAGCGTTTGAAGCTGCCCAGCACGCCCTAAGGCGACCCTCGCTCCGTCACCCCCCGTTCTGGACCGCGGCATGCGCCCTGATCGCTATCTGATTGGCGAAATGGCCTTTACGAGGCTGAAGTGACCCCGGCTCACCATCTACATACCTCACTAAAGCACGTAAGGAACACGGGGCGGTGGAGTGGTTGGGGCTTTCATTGAGAGGACGCCTTTCCGGTCATCGTTGTTCTCGCCTTAATGCGACGCGAATAACAGCAACCGAGCTGAGAACAAAAGCTGAGAACAAAGCATATGGAGCCATTGACTGCTGAATGGCTCCGCCCAGGGCGTGACATTTTAGGCGTGTTCTAAGGTGAATGATTCGAGATCCTTTAGCGCCAACCGCGGTCGTTGTGGCTCGCGATCCGCTATACGGTAGTGACGGCGCGATCAGCGCCACCTTCACGATTTACGGGCAACCTGCCAAACGGCTGACCAACTTCTACCCACCATCTTGCAATCCTATAAAGCCGTGATCCGCCAACCGGTCTCGATTCCAGTATGCTTTGCAACCTCAGTAGTGTTTTCAATTGGCATTCGCCATACATTCTATCCCTCCCTCTCATATCGCAGCCGTCACACGCGTGGCGACTTTGGCGATAACCAGCGGAAAAGCGCGGATGCGTCATACACCATACATCCTTCCATGGAACTTCCTCGACGCCTGCAAAAGACACGAATAGAACATGGACGGTAGTAGTGTCGCTCCTTCTCCTAGAATTGAAGGAGCCACTCTCGAGAAAACACAATCCTACACCGACAACGGCGAAAACGGTGAAAATGGAGACAACGGCTTCATTCCTTTGGGAGAGGCCAAGCTCCAGTGGAACCAGCCGGATGAACATCCTCGCAATGTGGACAAGAAGGAGGGCGAGAATGAGGAGACATCAAGCGAGAGGAAGTGGCTGAAGTTCCGCATGAGAGGCTTCGATGACGACGAAGAGACAGACTGGTGGTTTGCAGGCACAGCTATCCCGCTGATTGCGGCTACATTGGCACCTCTCGCCAATGTATTGTCTCTGGCGGCGCTCGTCACATACTGGAGAGAGGATCTTGAAGATGAACAGGGCAACAGGGGGCCTGAGTTGTCTGGCCGGCCATATCCAGATCCACACTGGTGCTTCGATTTGAATGTAGTGAGTTTGGTGGCAGGATTTGTTGGCAACATCTTTCTACTCTTCAATTTCACCGGTAGGGTTCGGTACATCATTGCGCTGCCTGCCACCATCATTATCTGGTATATCGCTTCTGGTATTCTGATCGGTATTACGGCAGGAATGCACATTTACGACCCTCCAGTTGGCGACCTTCAAGTCTACTCTCAAGGATACTGGTATGCCGTCATAGCAGCCGTTCTCTACTTTGTCTGCAACAATCTTCTGTTCATCAACATGCTGGGCTATATGCTTGGCCACTACCCTCAGCGCTTCGAACTCGACGACCACCAACGTACACTTATCTTGCAAACCATGCTCTTCTTCCTTTGGCTGGCCGGCGGTGCGGCAATTTTCTCTCACATTGAGTCCACCGGAGCCAACAGTGGACAGGCCTACCAATGGGGCTACGTAGATGGCCTCTACTTCTGCGATGTAACTATTCTGACAGTCGGTTTCGGAGATCTCTTTCCGATTGACGATGTCGGCCGTGGCCTAGTATTTCCATATGCCGTGGGCGGCATCATTATGCTGGGTCTCGTTATTACATCGCTGCACAAGTTCGCAACACAGCTTGGCGAGGACAACATTGTCAAAAAGCACATTTCTAAGGAGCGCAGCCGGACCTTCGATCGTACCATTAGTGAGTCATATGAATACGAGCGTGAACAGGAACTCATGTCGCGCCACACCCGCCGAGAGCTTAAAAAGATGCACATTTCGGCACCGTACGATCTTCGCCACGGGGATCGTCGCCCGTCCATCTACGCACCCAGGCGGGAGCGCCGAAGCAGCTCCGTAAAGAGCCGGAAAGCATTCTTCAAGCCGCTGGCCCAACGCATGCACGTACATCACTTAGTGCACCATCAAAAATCGAAGCTGCTGCTGATGAGAGAGGAGCGAGATCGCTTCAATGCAATGCGAGCGATCCAGAAGCAAACTGCTTCGTTCAAGCGCTGGTGGTCCTTGAGCATGTCCGTACTATCGTTCGCCATCTTGTGGTGTATCGGCGCAGTTGTCTTCTGGCAAGTGGAACAATCGGAACAGAGCCTGACCTACTTTCAGGCGCTGTACTTCGCCTACATCTCGCTGCTCACCATTGGCTACGGCGACATCACCCCAAAGTCAAATGCTGGGCGCTCCTTTTACCTCGTATGGAGCTTGATAGCTGTCCCGACCATGACCATCCTCATTTCAGACATGCAAGAGACGGTTATTGAGCCATTCAAACACGGCACCTTCAAGTTAGCCGATTTCACGGTGCTACCCAAAGCCGGTGCGTGGCGCGACTGGCTCGAGGAACACCCGCGCATCCTGAACTGGCTGGAGAAGCGCAAGGAGAAGCGCGAGCAGCGGAAGCGCATGAAGATGGGAATGCCGTTCGGGCAGCCCGAGGATGCAGACGCAGACACAGCGGACCTGGAGACGCCCGGCGACCACCACGCGCCGTCGCTGGTGGCCCTCGCCACCGAGGCCGAGCAGGACCAGTGCTCCTCCAAGAACCTGTCGTACGACAAGATGGCGCGCCGCCTCGCCACCGCCATCCGCAACGTCGCCGCCGACGTCAGCGCCCCCGTGGAGCGCCACTACTCGTACGAGGAATGGGTCGAGCTCACGCGGCTGATCCGGTTCACGTCGGAGACGGTCAGCGAGGCGCGCGAGGACGAGCAGGCCCGCGGCATGGTCGAGTGGGACTGGATCGGCGAGGACAGCCCGATGATGAGCGGGCAGTCGGAGCCGGAGTTTGTGCTCGAGCGTCTGTGCGAGAGTTTGAACCGCTACGTGCGCCGCAACGAGCGCGACCGCAAGAAGGCCGCCGGGTTGCTGGTCAAGCCGACGCCCAGCGAGGACGCTGCGGCCGAGGAGGTGGAGCTGCGGAGGAGAGAGACTGTCGATACGGCAACTGATGACGAGCGCCTTGGCGATGAGGCCCTTGACGATGACCCTCAAATGGAGCCCATAACCAGAGATTGGACGCAGGACATGTTTACGAGACCACGTAGAGAATCCTCTTCGCCCAGCAGCGAAAGTCAGGGAAAAGATGCGACCACCAGCAGCAAGCGTCCAAAGGCCGATGAACCCTGCGTTGGACCTGCCGAAGGCATATCGCCGACTGACCAACTCTTTCATTGCAAGACCGCACCGACTTGAATTTGTCGTCAAAACAGATTGTATACGTAGCGTTTGACTTGTAGTGAATTGGGTTTTGTAGATGGCGTTTTGCAACGATAGGAGATATACACCTGTTTTGGAGAGGCCTGTGTACTACTAAGTACGGAGTACATGTTTTACAGCGGATCAGGCCATAGTAATCGTACTCGCATATGGTCAACGTCAAAATTCAAGAGTGAATTACGAGTTGCACATATTCTGTTTCTTTGACTATTATGTACACCAGATACAATATGTATTTTGCGCCATGTTTCAATCCCAACCTCAAACATAGCGCCACTTCCCAGCAAATATCATCTTCCAATGTACAGCCATATTGTGCTCCGTACTCTCCACATCTTGCGAAACCCCTAAAGAACCCTATTCAAACCCCATAGTGTTCAGACACGTCCCATGGCTACCAGCCTATCTCCTCATAGGCCGCCCTCAAATACTCAGTCCTAGTCTTCTGCATCTGCGGCGCCGAACTAGCCACATGCTCGAGGATTTCCAAGGCACGCTTGACATCGTCCTTCGCCTCGATATACAGCAAGTCCATTTTGGCGGAGGCATCACTGCCACCGAGCAACTGAATGTCGATCGGGCTCGTAGGCGGCGGCTGCTGCGACGCAAGCAGATGCGCCATCGTGAGCTGCACAGAAGCGTCAGCACGGGATCCTCGGAAGCGAGCGCAACGGAGAGCGCGCGGCCGGCAAAAAGCCACAAGACTCGAAAAACGCAGCGCAATGACGCCGAAAGCAAAAAAGAACTCACCGCCTCCTCAAACGCACGATGCTGAAACACCCACCACACGCCGGCGTCCGCGCGCAGGCCCTCCCAAAAGTCGAAGAACGCGCCAACCGCCAACCTCCCAGCCTCCAGCGCACCCGCAACGTTCGGCGCGACGCCGCCGGCCCCGTTCTCGTCCGCCTCCAGCAGCATCACGCAGTGCCAGAAGTTGCTGCGCAGGAACAGGTTCTGGCGGGCGACGCGCGGCGACGCGGCGAGCAGCGCCGGGAACGCGCCGCTGTGGCACGTGAGGCTGGCCGGGAATGACGCGTACGAGGCGTGGAACTGCGAGAGGAGCTGCGTTTTGTGTCGCGGGGAGGTTGTGAGGGGCCGCGAGAGCGCCCGCGGCACGCAGATCGTTGTTTGCACGATGTCCGCGAGCCGCCACATCGAGCGGATGAAGGCGAGGTCGTTTGTTGTCGTGCTTTGGATGCTGGAGAGGGGTGTGGTGGAGAGGCTTGGGAGCGCGGGTGAGTTGATCTGTGGAGCGATGGATGAGATGGACATTGGATTTGGTGCCGTCATTGGAGCTGGTGAACCGGCGAGAGGCGTTATTGAAGAAAGGCCTGGTTGGGTGGTTCCTTCTATGGGTTCGTCGACCAGACTGTCAACGGTTACATCCGCGAAAGTGGTTGTAGGAGGAAGCTTCAGGAGAACAGTGAGGAATGTGTCCTGGAAATAGACGGCTTGCCAGAGTTTTCGACGTGTCTGCTTCTCCGCCTCCGAAACATGCGGTGTGATAATCTCAGGATCGCGATTCAATCCCATGGCGTATGCCTGCCGAAGAAGGATGCCACCAAAAGCCCACGCGTCGGCGGCTTTGTTGTCGTTCATGAGGAAGTAGGCTATCAAAACCATTGCCTGAATAGACTTGATGGAGGTGCGAGAAAGAAAGAGGTAGAGTCGGAGTGATTGGTGTGCGGCAGAGACGTAGAATTCTGCGATTTGTGCTTTTTGTTGCTCGGACTCCATTTGAATGAATTGAGCTCCCATGGCGTAGACTGCGAACTGCAGAGCGAGCATTCCAGCATCAGCTCTTTGCTTCTCCGGCAGCGGCAGACTCCAGAAGCGGTCATAGTCGGCATAGAATCTCGTCCGATCCAGCATTGGGTAAACCGGGTCGACTGTTTCGAAGTACTTGGCCACTAAGAGGTCGGCATGTTCTCGCGATGGTAGCACACCGACGACTTCAGGAATACCGCCCTGCGTCGTCCAATAGTTGGCGAACGGATGTTCCAGACTGATGCCGAAAATACTCGCCGACGGCTGTCTCGAATGCGGGACATTGGACAGCAGAAAGGGTGAAGAATGGGACGAACTTGTTGAACCACTTCTCCTGTACGAGATTGGGGTGGGAAGCTGCAACATGGGTCAGGAGCAGCGCGGTCTGGCAGTCGAGACACATTTTGAAAATCGAGAGAGCAACAGAACAGACGGTAGACAAAGGCTTGAATTGAGAGACAGTGACTGTAGAAATGAAGGGTTTGAGGAAATATAAATCAATTGTAATATGATAAGCACGCCAAAGACATTGGTGAAGCACGAGGTGAGCTGACGGGAGGCTGATGAGCAAAGTGGATCGGGTTACCGAGAGCAGCAGATTCCGAACTAGGATAGGGAATCAAAGAGAAATTACTTACGCCAGGAGAGGCAGCGGCGCTCACAGTGCTTACGGGGGCTACCGAAGGCCTGTTGTTGGCTTGGTGCTTGCGCGACTTGCTGATCCTTCCGCTGCCAGTGCTTGCGGCTTGTCAGCAACCATCGAAAGACGAGCATGCTTACGACACCACTTACTGAGAGGCAGCGATGAGATTCGCAATCTCGGAGTATTTACACTCACTACCTCTTTTCACACAGGCGAGACAGGCCGGCCTCGCGCGGTCGCACTGCGGAGGATGATTGGTTAGCAGGCGACGCACGGAAAGGCAAAGTCAGGCTTACTTTGGTCTTGCGGTCGACGCACTCGCTGCAGGAGAGCGTAGGCTTATTACGCTTCTGCTTCTTCTTTGGTGGAGCAAGGCCAGCGGCGGTTGTGGCAACTCCATCCTCGTCGTTGGAAGCGCTGTCGACGTTGTCTGCCTCAGGCATTTTGGAACGCATTCAGTCACATGAGGTGATTGGATGCGAATTGCTTTTGTGAATGACCGAGTCGAGCGCAAGGCCGTCCAGACTCTCCAAAAAGGCCGCCCGAAGCTGGGAATACGGCGAGGGCAGCTGGTGATGATGCGATGGCGCGGGAATAAAGGCTTCGCGCAACTTAAGTAGAAGGGCCACGCTCTTGCGCGCCTCCGCTCGCGTTGCTTGCGGGGACGGTAGCGGAAAGCCGACCCAGCGTCGATCGGAGCCTACCGTTGGGAGCTCGAAACTGATTGAGGAAGCTGAGTTGCTGAAATGCTGGACTGACTTCATCATTTGCCGCAGATGAATCTCGTACCGCCGCATTAAAACCCCTCAGCGGCCACGTTCGGCACACGTTCCGCAGTGTAGCGATGTCGGCTGACTCGACGGAATTGCTCTCATGCGCCAATTCATCATCGAGGCAAAGACGCGACGCTGCTCAATAACTCTCCAATTCTTGGCCCAATTCTTCGTTTCGGCTCTACAATACAATTCCATTTAGCTGCTGCTGCCACACGTAATGGTGAAAAAATCCGTCGTGAAATGTCGCCCGCCGTGGCGTTGGGCTTTTTTCTAAAATGCAACCTCCGTCTCGTACGAGAAGAAGCTCAACCCAGCGTTGCCATCCTTACACGGAGAGAAGTGGAAAGAAGTCCGCGACACGCGCGCCAGCCCTATGAGTAACACTAATGCCTGCTCCGGAAGTACCCCAACACCCCAGTTTCTTCTCCAAGTTTCCCTTCAAACAAGAAGAAACAACGCCATTGAATAGCCTGCCGCCCTCTGCTGAAGCTAAGGTACTAGTTCTAGAGGTCAATGCTCCGATATCCGGCGCTGGACGCCTCCAACGGCTGCACCTCGCCGGTCTCGTGAGAGCCAACCCTCTTGATGCTGAGACCCTCCGCCTCGCGCGTGCTCTTGACCGTCTCGCGCACGTACTGCAGGCCTTCCTGAAGATTGCTCATGCTCAGGGCGTGCTGGATGGCGTCCTCGACGGTATTGACGCGGCGCGTGAAGGCCAGCCGGTCGAGGAACAGCGACTGCCGGCGCCGCTCGAGGTCGCGCCGCTCCGCCTGCAGCAGGCCTTCCAGCTCGCTGAACTGCTCCATCTTGAGCTTCAGCTTCTGCAGCTGGAAGTTGGTCGCCGTGTTGACCAGGCGTGTCAGTGTGCGCTCCTCGTGTGATGCCAGTGACGCTGCTCTTGCTGCTGCTAGTGCAAACGGAATCGTGACCAGTGGGTCCTGCTTCCTTTCTGTTGTGGTAAGCGCGAGTTCGGTGGAAGCTGCGCCGGCTTCAGGGCCATCGACATCCATCCGTTCCTCGGCCTTGACCTCTGAGGAGGCTGCTGGTGCAGTTTCGGGTTGTTCGCTCTCCTTCTCTTTGCCTTTGTCGCTCGTGACTCCACCTTTTTCGATTCGGGCGAGCATTGTGCGGCGAACCTCATCGACAGCTTTACCTGCAGCTGCCGCCGTGACACTCGGATCTGCAAGACCTGTAAGGTAAGCCATGACCGAGAGAACTGGATTGTCGGCTTGAGAGAAGGGAATGCGGCCGCTGCCCATGTAGCTGGTGCTGACGGCATTGGCGATCGGATCGCTGACTGGGCCCTTTTCTGGCAGAGGCTCCAGATACTGGTCTTCAATTTCGAGCTGTAGGAACTTCAGCACGCACTCCTCGCGCGAGCGTGTTCCTACGTAGTCGGAGATCTCGTTCCAATCATCATTGTACATTTCCAGACCCTCGAGAAGCGCCAGAATCTCTGCATCTGTCCACTCCGCATCGCGATCAGGAATGATGCTGTATTTATCGTTCTCAATCTTTGTGAAGTCGCTTGCGTTGCAGTTTTCAGGGAAGTGCTTGTCCGTGAAGCAGGACGGGCAGAGATCGTATTTGGTTGCAGCAGCGGTACTGCCGGTCGCCGATGCAGGTGCTGATTTGGAGCAATGGTAGCGTAAACGCGTGCAGTCGTTGGCACAACTGTGGCAGTAATACTTCTTCGTCGGCTCTCGAAGTGAATCGACCAGCTCTTTGGCATTTTCTGGAGCGCCGTTTGTAGCCGCTTCACCTTCCACTCCTTCCTTTGATGGCGTCACTTCCTTGCCATTCTGATCGAAGATGTTGCGACGGATTTCTAGATTGGTTTCGGACTTGGTAGGAGGTTGTGCAGATGCTAGGCGTTCAGTTGAAGGTAGCGTCTTGCCTACAGTGGTTGTCGAACCTGGCGCAGGCTGGTGAGGTTGGAGACCTCGAGGAGTATCTGCAGTAAGACGAAAGTGACCAGTAAATGGAGGTCCTATGCTGGAAGGTCGCGTGTCTGGGTCAACTTGGTAGTTGATCAATCCCCACTGCTCTAGGAACTGATGAACGCGTAGGATAGCGCACACATCGCCACACAAGTTGCGACGGCAAGCAGTAAAGGTAAGGTACTCTGAGGGATTGAGCCGGTACGTGTTGACCATGAAGTCGCGAGTGTCTTTGTATGTCTGCGGAGTTTTGCTGCGGTTGCGGCTGTTGAACCACTCTGGCAACGCCTTCTTCTCGATACTATGAATGTTGTTCATATCGAACCAAGTGCTGTAGCTAGGTTGAATGATAGCGTGTGTCTGCGCGATAAGGTGTGAGCGAGCTGCAGTTTCGAGGCTGGCTTTTGGTTGCGTGGCATCCACAGCGCCTTCGGCGCCATCAGTACCATCGACAGCATCAGGTTCTTTCTTTGGCTCTTCCGTTACACCTCCCATATCGGTGTCTTCGACTGCTTCAGCTTCGTCTGCAGCATGGTCGTCCTTCTCTGTTGTCTCTTCAGCTTGGGCGGTGTTACCTTGCGGCGCGGACTGATCTTGTGTGTCATCTCCCATTGGCACGTCATCTACAAACGAGCAATTGTTAGTTAAATCAAACGCGCCAATTGATATCAGTCCTGCTCGCTTAGAAGCTCGCGTTTCCGGGTTGTGAAGCAGTACGAAGGTGGCATCCTACCTGTGTGAGAATTGGCTTTGTTTTCTCGACCTTCATCGGCGCTGTCTCTGCTCTGCTCAGGCTGCCGATGTACCTCATCAGCCGTGATTTCGTCGGCCATGATGTGAATTGAAGCGAGGTGGATGGAAGTTGTCTAGATGTGGCCCCCTTGCGATGGAGAAGGGCCTGCGCCCAGCAAACTCAACACGCGGCCGGCGCAGGAAGCGCGCCTCGGTAGGATGAGAGAAGGAGAGGAGTAAAATGGGGAGGCTCGAAAAGATCGCGTGGCGAGTGTTTGGGTGGATGGAGGAGGGTTTGAGCCTTTGGGGAACGCGTTTTGGATCTGACTATTGCGCGGGTTGATCTTTGAAAGATGCAAAACGGAGCGACCGAACTGGGGGCTGGGCAAGCCACTCACGTGATATTATGTCCTCAGTCCGCAAGGCAGCCACTCGATAGCTTCGACGACGCATCCCGACGCGAAGCCGAGTTTAGCCGTCACTGCATACAATCCCTATTGCGCTCTGCTGTTCCATATTCTCCTTCTATCAATTCTCTCTCTCCTCTCTCACCTTTCTCCCTTCCTCCCTAACAATGTTCTCTTCAGCTCGACACACGGCTACAAGGAGCCTCCGCGCACGAATAAGACCATCCAACCCCACCTCAATATCTCACACCGCGCTTCGACGTCTTCTCTCCTCTCTCGCAGTCCTCGAGCAAAGAGATGGAAAGCTAAATGCTGGTTCATTATCGGCTGTGTCTGCAGCACAAAAGCTCGGTGGCTCGGTAGTAGCCTTTGTGGCTGGCTCCAACATCAAATCAGTTGCCGATGAAGCTGCCAAAGTCCAGGGCTTAGAAAAGATAATATTCGTAGAAAACGGAGCCTATAACAAGGGTCTGCCCGAGAATTACGCACCTCTTCTGATTGAAAACATCAAGAAAGGTGGATTCACTCACGTACTGGCGGGACATTCGGCTTTTGGCAAGAACTTGATGCCCAGAGTTGCGGCACTGCTAGATCTCCAAATGATATCAGACATCACAGCCATATCTGATCCGGAAACGTTTGTGCGACCCATTTACGCTGGCAACGCAATTCTTACCGTTAAATCTACCGATCCCACCAAAATCATCACAGTGCGCGGCACAGCTTTCCCTGCCCCTGATGTAACAGGAGGCTCGGCGACAGTGGAAGAAGGTATCGACCCGAAAGCCGAAACCACCACAGAGTGGCTGTCAGAAGACCTCGCCAAGTCGGATCGGCCCGATTTGGCCACTGCCTCGCGCGTCGTCTCGGGAGGCCGAGGTCTGAAGTCCAAAGAAGAATTCGACCGGCTCATGCCTCCGCTGGCGGACGCATTGGGTGCCGCAATTGGCGCCTCCCGCGCGGCAGTCGACTCCGGTTTCGCCGACAACAGTTTGCAGGTTGGACAGACGGGCAAGAACGTGGCGCCGCAGCTGTATCTTTGCGCTGGCATCAGTGGCGCAATTCAGCATCTTGCCGGTATGAAAGATAGCAAGGTTATTGCTGCCATCAACAAAGATCCAGACGCACCTATTTTCCAAGTGGCTGATGTGGGATTGGTAGGGGATTTGTTTGAGAAGGTTCCTGAACTTACGGAAAAGCTGAAGGCCATGAAGTAAGAACAATTGAACGGGAGTTGGGTCATCAGCTTGTGTGTCAGCTATGTTCGACATTAAAAGCAACGCTGGTAGAATATAGAGTCCCAATCCAGCCTGTGAATTTAACAACTATTCAATAGCGACTTTGATCCATCTTCCTTCTGTTTACTCTTACAATTGGTCCCGTAAATGGTCGTTTGAAGATATACAACCCGTCGTCCCGATATCGCATGCAGAAGCGCGGTTGCCGCGTATGGCCATCAATTCATCTCGGCATTCTATCCGAATAAATGATCTGCTTCGCAATGCGATAATGATTGCAAGCGAATTCGCTTGTAAATGAAACATCACGCACTGCCAGCGCTCTTAGCTCGGCCCGTAATCGGCTTTTTGTTTATTCTTCCCTGCAGGTCATTTCGAGAGTGGCACATACAATCATTTACAGCTAGGTTGTCATTCACATCAATTCTGAAGGCTCGTAGAATGGAACATTGCATGTCAATTATCATCAATGAGGCACTAATATATACATATTTCCAAATGGCCTCTTTCTTTACTTTCAATCAATTCGAGAATATTAGTCTTCATGTATCTGGCTAGTTTGCGATATCAAAACTTTCAATCTGGAATATCATTCTTGGCTTCGTAAATTCTGTATGAACAGCCTCAGAGTACCTCATAGTATGATAGCTCCACAACCACAGCTACCCAAAAGACCTAGAACAGATATCGAGGTAGACCAATAGTGTACTGCACTCCGATGATCTCTTTACCAGTGTCCTTTCTTCTCAATGTTCTTGACAGATTTCTTCAAATCCATTTTGCGAAACTCATCTCCAACAATCCTTATTGGTCTTGGTATGGATCGATAGATGACCTTCAACTGCAACTGATACATATGACAAATTTTCCTTCGAAGCGGTGTGTCTTTAAATCCATAGTCCTTCCTGATCCTCTCCGGTAGCCAATATATGTTCATGAGCCTTATGAAAGGTGTTTGTGATCCACCAATTGGCATGAACCACCAAGGTAACTTTGGGTATAGCAGACCTTCAGCTAACTTTCGAGCCCAATCTGTGACGATGAGGTTGTCAACGGTTTCGTTCCAGTAGTCGAAGAAGTCATCCAGTGTTTTGGGCCACATATCGGTCGGCATACGGAGTTCCGTGGCGAAGATCGCGCACTCTTTGTACAGCTGCTCCATCCAATATCTTGGTGGTGGTCCCCAGATCATCTCTTCGCAGGCAATGAAAGACATGAAGACCGTTGCTGCAGTCCATTTATGGAGTTCTAAAGTCTAATTTAATAAAGAGATAACAGTTGTATCATCATGGCGGATGCCGTACCTGGATCATCAGCATCGTAGCCTTCACCCTTGACACGCGAATGGTATCGGTGAATAACCGAAGTGATTGCTGCTATTTCCTCTGGTGTTCCAAACACGGTACAACTCAAGTATCGTGCGGTAGTGATGAGTCGACCCATGATTCGGTCCGCAAAGTTACTATGCAGATACGAGCCTTTGGCAAGGCGCGGATGAGCGAACTGCATTAAGATAGCATATTGACCACCCAGAGCAAATGCTGGTTCTTTCATAAGTCCTTTGAGAATTACTGGTTCCGTGACGGGTTTGAAGAGTTCAGGATCTCTCTCTGGAATGATAGGATTTTCGGATTTCACCATCTCTGGCTTTTCCATGTCTCCTTCGGGCTTTTCTGATGCATCTACGAAAGTTCCTGGTACATCCTCAGGAAGAAGTTTTGCGGAATATCCCATGGGACAGGCCATTTTGATGATTGTGAAGGATTGCAGGAAATTTGTGGAATTGAAATGAAACTGGGAGCAGAACAACTCGACACCCTTATGAAGAACTTATACGCTTGAACTACCATATTCGGACATATTCATATAGTAGGCAAGGACTCTCAATCCCGAGGCAACAACACGATACGAAACGTGTTATGGCCAAATTGGGTAGAACCGGCTTCCCCACACGTTCTAATTGGTAAATGGGACGATCAAACCTTATGAATAATTTGAATCCGTCAATCAAGTCAGTGGCTACAATATCTTAGATATATGCTTCGAATGAAGATGGCAGTTTCCGAAGCAAAACATCTGTAAATGCGCCTAACCGACGTTCCCTCCTCTTCAACATCTATCAGTGAACGTTTCCATGAGCTCCGAGCAGTTTGTGGTACCATACTTGGATATCGCCAATTGGTATTCGAATCTAATTGGATGCCGCAGGTTGGTAATGACTGGTTCGGCGACTTATGCTCATGCCCACGCAGAAGCATGCGACCGAGGAACTACCCGCGGCCGTAGCTTTCCTGATACCGTAATCTTCGCGGATCGTATAAACGTTCCTGAGACATGAAATATGATAGAGAAAAGGCGTTCTGGATGATTAATATAAAGATGAAGAGATCTTTGAATTGGAATGGCAGAAAGGCCGAACCCATGTGCGAGTCAGGCCGCGGAGAGGTGTGAGCACATTTCAAGTCACTTACGCACCATCAGCAGCAATAGAGTATAGTGGGTCATTTACTCATGGAAATGAAGCAATGTTGTTTGTCTCCTCGGATAACCTGAGGACGCTGTGAGACTACACAGTTGAGGCAGCTCGGCGAGTGTTAAGAAGCGCAGAAGTTGATGTATTTCGTCTAATCTAAAATGGAGCTCCCCAGTCTATTCTAAAGCTCGCAGGAGACACGTGATAGTTACGTATCTCCTGGTAACAATCTGGAGTCCTACACCTATGAAAGTAATCTGATACATCTCCTTGAATGATGAGACTGAAAATATTGCAAAGATTTGGTATCCTGCAGCTGATCAAAGGACAACCGAGAGAAGAAGCAAGACCACGAGGTCGACTAATTCCCGACTGATCAATACACTCTGAACACTAAACCGTCCATCCTCAGATCACCACAGACAACGCTAGTTAGCAACATTCCGTGCTTATCATAACCTGCGTGGAAGTGAGTATACCCGCTCGTCTCCTTGTCTATCACGATACATGTGGCGTCGGCGACGATGTTCTGTGATCATGCGTGCAAGTACCTTAAGACGGGACGCCTTTCGATGGACGGTTTGGGTGTGCCCATATTCCGATCTATGCAGCTTCAAGCGCCTCAGAAATCTGAGGTCTTTCCTTCAACATCTTGAGAAGCAAAATCGGGATGCTTGCGCCCTCAAAGATTGGCTAGCTCTATGCATGCACATTCCTTTTAATGGAGCCATTATTAAACAGTTCCGGAAGGGTCCAGCTTCAGATTCAGCGACTTCTGAAGACGGAGATGCTGCTTCCGCTCCTCTGCATAAGCTCGGCGGCTTGCACATCGAAGCAGGGAACGCTTCCGAAGTTCACGCTCACGCCATTTCGTTGACCTGCGTCTTCCATCTATAACGATACTAAGTGATGCTGATTGGCATATTTCAATTGATTATCAGTGAGGCTTAAGGTTAATCAATCTTCTTTCCTGATAAGAAACCGTGATGCATGTGATCAGGGACCATACCCCAATGGAAAACCTTTTGGATCTTTGCGGCATTGAGGAAATCCTCCAACGAAGCGCCGCCGACATCTTGGTTAGCAGAGCTTTATCGAAATTCTATCTCACAGGACCCTACAGATCTATCTTGAAAAATCGATTGGACTAATATCAGCCCAGATTCGGTGAGATTAAAAGCGGGCTCGTAAGAGATGCGATAATAGGCTCCTCGAGGTCAACGTTCGGATCCGCGTCAGTCAGATTTGTAATGACTTTGCCGACAACATCAGCACCTACGACTAGTTAGATCTTCGCTCATTTATGAGTCGGGAACGAGCCTACCATTTGACACGATATATGGAGTGAGTTCAGTGTCAGCCGCGTATATAACGTCCTCGAATACGGCGCGTTCGCCAGGTCCGATAATTTTTGTGAACTGGAACAATTTGCTCTCGTCCGTGCCGAGGCACGTATCGCTTTGAATGGCTGTTCTCCAGGTGTAGCGACAGCGGTCCTGGCCGTCCAACGATGTTATCCTGTAATACTCGGGATGGACGCCAGGCATAAAAAGCTCTTGTGTCTCGAGGAGATACATCTGCTTCGTTGCTTTGCCGTACCTAGAACGGGAAATGTCGAGAACGCCTTTGCTAGCGAAGTTCAAGAGATGGGCAGGTCGTATCACGTTTAAATCGAAGAACATCCCTGCATGACGCTTGATCTGGGCGAATAGATATTCGTTGCATGCGAAACCTCCAAGTAACAGGATGCACTAATTTTCGTCAGTAACCCTAATACTCTCCCAGACCAAAAGGACCACAAAATGAATCGTAGGACTTCTTACCTGTAAAGATTTGCCTTGCGCCCTGACGGCGGTGATCTGATTCCCAATAAGCTTGATTGCCCTGTCTATTACGGGCTTGAAGCACTGGAATATTTCTTCATTCGTCCATGTCATGTAGCCCTTCTCCATATCTGCTTGGAGAAACTCTCTGTCCACATTGACGTCAACCGCCCATTTCTGTCCATCATTTCAAAAATCTGCTTTAATGCGCCGTTCAAAGTCCATGATGTTTAAAGCATACACTCTGCCAGCTATCTTCGAACCATCTGGTAGGTTCATTTTGCGTATCTTTGCTTGTATCATACCGGAGAAGTTGCGATTGAGCGCCGTAGAGCTAGTTCCTAGTCTTGGCAAAGATTTGTTTAGAGCATTTCCCAACTTACGCACAGGTGTCCGAGCTTAGGGCGGTGACATCAATGAACTTGAGTGGTTTCTGCTTGACAAGCTCGAATGCTTGCGAGTTCAGGAAGTAACCTCCGCATTTCACCACCAGAATAACTTTATGAAGCTCAATCGTCACAATTCCTGCTGCAAGTGCAGAATGAAGGCCAGCTTGAAGTACATCGATGAAGGTGTACTGCGCGTCCTCACGAGTGCTAGTAAACCCAGCTTGAAGCAGCGCAGACTGATAATCCTTTTTGGAAGAATCTGGAATGCTAGGTGGGATGGTAAAACGCCATTCAATGCAATTCTGGGGCTCTTTGAGCGTAGGGTATTGCTTGCCGATATAGGTGAGCACGGCTAGTCTGAGATGGAAATGATAGTCCGCGATAACATCGATCAACGTTTTCCTTGACGGTAAGCGACGCAAGTCAAGACTAAAGCGGGAGAGGTGGTCTGTATAAAGGCGAACTCTGAACCACTCAGTTTTCAAGACACTAGGCTTAGGATATCCTCTGGGAGCGAGCACTTCCGCGATGTCAGAGCTCCATCCAACTACCCTCAGATCGGCATCGTAATATAATACAGTCGGTATCCTAGGCACCAATTCCAATCGGTCGCCCGCCATAGGCCAAGCATCTACGGTTCCTGTCTCCGTTCTGTTCAGTGTCGGCAGCTCGTCTGCAGTGAAGGAATAAACTACGCCTGTGAATGTAGTTCCAAAATCGATGCAGATGATTAAGCGCGGGCTATCCATGAGCTTCGCGGAGACTCTACTTGACGAGCGGATATGACTTTTAGGAGCTGAATTTGACGTTGCCTGGAGCTTCCCATTAGGGCCAGATACAGGATCGCGAAGAGCAGAGGATTGTCGCGGTGGCGCAACTGGAGGCCGCCAGGCATTGGGAATTGGAGGCGGAGATTCGATTAGAGGAGTGGTCAGCAGCGATGGAGTGCTTCGCATTGGCTGAGTGGAGCTAGTTGAAAGAGTGGCTCTACCACCAGAGTTAGACTTCCAGCTACCTGAAATCGATTTGAAGAGGTAGAGGAGGGGGTCCTCGTCTATTATAGTGTTTGATGGTGCAAAATTGCGACAGGCCTCAGCTTCCACAGCACTCTCTTGCAGATCGTAGAGACGAGCTAGGAGAGCCATTGACTCATAGTAAGATGGATCGTTTTTGCCGAGTAGCTTCTTCTTACCCCAGAGAGCTCTCTTACACCAACGTGCCGCTTGATCCAATTGACCGTGCTGAGAAGCACGGAGGGAGAATGCATGTAGTATGTGAAAGGCGACTATTTCAACCCAGTCTTTGCTCATCGCGATAGGAACGGCAATGGACTCAGCTTCGTCCCAGCGGCTCTGGAAGCAGCACACAAAAGCTATCTTCAACTGGATTAGAGGACCGTCCACACTGGACTGCCCGTCATCTTCGTTCTCGAGTAATTTCCGGAGAAAGGTCTCGGCTTTGGCATAATCCCTCTGCTCGAGCTTTTGCATTGCCAGTTCTTCGACCTTCTTTCTCAAATCTGTTTCAATGTCCGAGTCGACGTCAGCATCACGAAAACTGGCACCTTCCGTTACATCTGGTACATTTTGGCGTATTGCCGGAGAACTCTATTGATGGTGACGTTATTCGAATATCCTCGAATCTGTGGTCTGCGTGATTGGAAGTGCTTTCTTCGCTCATCGTTCCTGTTATCTATTGCTCGATTGTTCGTGCCTGATCTTGGCTCAGAGGATCTCCCATAATGCTGCCGTTCCACACAGTCGAGCCGCTAGCGACGGTACTAGCGCTAAAATGGAAGGCTTCTGCTGCAGAAATAAGGCGTTGTAACGTCCTAGATATTCGTTGATCGTCTTGCCCACTGGCAAGTAACACGGTAGAAGCATTGTTGCTTTGGAGAGAGACCTCAACTCGACTAATTTGAGATTTGAGGTCCTGAAGACTTCGTACAACCAGCTCTTGTGATGATTGTCCATGAATAAGGAGACACCTTTTGCACAGTTAACCTTGCATCTACATCTACGCTGATAGCCACTCACACGTCGATCATCTGCAATGCGCTCTGCATTCCATTACTATGACTTTGAATCTGCTGTCGGAAGAGCTGAATATCGCTCATCCGCATGTTCAGCTTGATTTGTTTTGTGGGCTTCCGCATGAAGCCATGACCGAAACGGCTATCTTTCTGCGCCGAGCTCAACTCTTTCTCCAGATTGGATAAGGTTTTTGGCAGTCGTCAATTGCCGCTTTGACGTTGACCCAGAGATCTCCATTTGGATCTGCTTGTGCCACCGCTATAAGCGGGGTTTGCTTCCAACTCTTGCTTATGGCGTCCAATACTCGTGACAGACCCAGCACCTCATCACATAAGCTGGCAATGTTCGAGTCGACATGCCGAGTATCTTCAACGAAGGAGTAAAGGGCAGCAGAAATCTCGAGGTATTGTTAGTGCACGTACAGTACGGAGAGGTGAAGGGTGAGTACTTTCACAAGTGCTTACAAGGCCGACAGCGCCAGCAGCTATGGACAAAGGATCCATGATTCTGCTATTACTTTAACATTTTCTCCTGGACAAAAGAAGCATGGTTCTTTGGACGACTTTGCAGCGTCTCGGTGGTAAATGAGACGAGTGAAGCAGCACGAAGGCTCCAGATTCGAGAGTTATCCGTTCCGCCAGCGCCAAGGACGCCACAGCCGCAGCTGTGTATCGTAGATCCCATCGTGTTTCTTTCTTATCGTACTCAGAAATGGACTAGGGTAGCGTAATGGCCGTGATCAGGTCGACTCGATCGCAGTGTCGCCGGATCGATGCCGTATGCATCAGCCAAACGAATGAAGAAGAGAAATCGCAGCAGATACGACTCATGCAAGAGATCTACAGCAGAGCGGATAGTGTAATTCTGTGACTCGGAGAGGAGACCTTCGATACGAAGCTGGGGTTAGAGATGATCGATCGGATCGTGAAAGCCTTGTACGGTCATCTCCATGTTTACCTGAATGCCATTATCAGAATTAACTGGGACAGGCCAAACCCGATTCGCAGCTTACACGAATTAAGGTCGCAAGAGCGAAGGATTATAGTAAGCGGCATCCCGGCGAATTAAGAGCTGCTGTATGTGGCATTGGGATCATTTCAGGTTGGTGTCGCGCGCTGTGACGTAGCTTTGCGGCGACATACAGTATGGTGGAGCATGCGCCGCCGTCGATCAGAGTAGGTATTCCGTGGGTATCTACCGCTTCTTATTTTGTATTTCAGCCCATTCGAACCCTCTCAGTCTCTCAATTATTTCCCGCTCTCGCCTTGCTTTGCGCTGTAGTGCCATCCTTCTTCCGTTTCCTTCTAGTTGTGACGAAGCATTCCTGCGCTGAAACTAATTACACTATACCATGCATCCCACACAACATGAACTAGACTCTGTCCCTCCGGAACATCGAGACAGCGCGGCGAAGGATGACGAAAGGGAAGACGCATACAGCGGTACTGATGTGGACCATGTTGATAGCTTCGATCATGTCGGCGGCCGAATGAACAATGAATTGGAGGTAAACGATGAAAAGATAGAGATCACAGAGGAAGACTGCTATGAAGAGCTTGGATACGCCTTTCCATCCTGGAAAAAGTGGATGATCTTAACCGTCATCTTCTGGATTCAAGTATCCATGAACTTCAACACATCGCTGTATTCCAATGGCCTCTCAGGAATCTCAAAACACTTTAGTGTGTCCGAACAAGTTGCTCGCATAGGAGCGGCAATTTTCTTAATCACTTATGCTTTTGGCTGCGAACTCTGGGCTCCATGGTCAGAGGATATTGGGAGGAAACCTGTACTTCAGGCATCGTTGTTCCTCGTAAATATCTGGCAGTTGCCTGTCGCTCTCGCACCTAACTTTGGATGCTTGCTCGTTGGACGTGCTCTCGGTGGAATTTCTTCAGCTGGAGGCAGTGTTACGCTAGGAATGATTGCAGACATGTGGGATTCGGAGCATCAACAATACGCCGTCGCCTATGTCGTCTTCAGTTCCGTAGGTGGATCAGCACTAGGTCCTATAGTTGGTGGCTTCGTCGAGCAATATCTTGATTGGCACTGGACTATCTGGATTCAACTTATCTTCGGCGGTTTCGTACAAATTTGTCACTTCTTCCTTGTTCCAGAAACTCGTAGTACGATTCTAATGGACCACATCGCAAAGAAAAGACGCAAGGCGGGCACACACCCTAACCTCTACGGACCTAACGAGCTTCAGCCTTTCTCAGAGCGCTTTCATTTTCGCGAAATCCTCATCACTTGGATCCGGCCGTTCCGTATGTTCCTCACTGAACCCATTGTTCTCACGTTATCCTTGCTCTCTGGTTTCAGCGACGCACTTATCTTCATGTTCCTTCAGTCTTTCAGTCTTGTCTATAAGCAATGGGGCTTCAACGATTGGCAACTCGGACTATGTTTCGTACCCATTGTTATAGGCTACTTTATTGCATGGCTCAGTTTCATCCCGGCCATCAAGCGCAACATCCGCGAGCGCCACGATAACCCTGACGACGAGCGCGCACAGTACGAGTCTCGGCTCTGGTGGCTGTTGTTCACGGCACCGTTCCTCCCGATCGGGCTTTTCGGCTTTGCTTGGACGTCTCTCGGCCCGCCGGTGCATTGGATTGGAAGTATGATATTCGCCGCAGTCATCGGCATTGCAAACTATTCAATCTACATGGCCACCATCGACTACATGATTTGCGCGTATGGTCCGTACAGTGCCTCCGCTACTGGTGGTAACGGTTGGTCCAGAGACTTCTTAGCCGGAGTGCTGACGTTACCTGCCACGCCATTCTTCATAAACATAGGTCGAAAGAACCACGTCGAAGATGCGAGTACGATATTGGCCTGCATCGCCTTCTTGTTGATCATTGCCGTGTATGTGATTTACTGGAATGGGCCGACGTTGAGGAAGAGATCTCCGTTCGCGCAACAATTGCATGCCGCAAGAACACAGCGCAGGGTCTCGGCCATTCCTGGCATGTACGGATCGAGGAGAGGCAGCGTGGCGAGCGTGCCGGGTTCGAGACAAGGTAGTCTCGCTCGCAAGCCGCAAGCGAATAAAGAACACAGTTATGCGGCCCAGAGGGCGGCTGAGGCAAATAGGGAAATTGAAAACGAGAAAAGAGGCGAGGAAAATGTGTAAGTAATGTTGGAAGTGTTGAAGGCATACGGTACTAGAACAAGATGGAGCACAGGCATTACGAACAAAACTTGACACGAAGTGTTTGAAACGTCTTTCGACATTATTCTCGTATGAGCATCTTAGGTGCAAAATCGAATTCAAACCAGATAAAGTCTTCGCCGCCTTTTGTTTGCAACTCTCTTGTAGTGTGCCGGTATTAAACGCCTCTGCCATGCATTTGAAAGATCAAGCCTCCACCATATAATCTATGAAAATGGTGCTGACAACCAGGAGTTTACCAAGATAAGGCTGGAGGATCGAAAGTTGTGCTTAAAGCATCGATGCTCCGACAGCAACAATCAACGCCAGAGTTACTCCTCCGAATGCCGGCGAGCTCATCATTGCTCCGTTGTCGATGGGAGGACTAATAGTGTTTGTAGGTTTCGACGTACCACTCACAGTGCCGGTTGCAAAAGCGGAGTTGTTGCCATAGCTGGCCGACGCTGATCCTGAGCTCGCCACAGCCGTTCCAACGATGGTAGGTACTTGTAGGCTCGAGGCACCAGCTACAGCAGAGAGAGCGAGGACAGTAGCTGGGAGAAAAAAGATTGACTTCATTATGTTGGAATATAGGTAAACTATCGGAACTGGTTCAAAGAAAAGTTGACGGTCGGCTCTTGGACGGTAGCCGAACTCGATAGTGATGAATGAGGTGTTGACTGTTTGAACGTGAAAAAAAAGACTTCTAGAGAGTAAGATATTTGTGTCTTTTATCCTCCTCGTTCTGATGTGGCGACAAGTGTCATTCTCACTGAACAGGCGCAGTGTCAGAGCTGCGGCTGTACGCGCACTCACAGTAAGACCATCAGCAACATGCGGAGTAGGACACCAACGATTACCAGTCTTTCAAACTCTATCTGACCAGACAGGGCAATGAACTGCTCTTAATTGCGATGCTGACGCGTGGCGGGTAGAAAAAATAGCAGTAATCGCGAACGGGGACTCAGGTTGAGGCTCAGCCACTTGTTTCAGACAAATAATCGGTCGGGATTCCGTGACATCAAGCTGGGGCAAAAATACGAAGAGTTCCTACCAACTCTCATTCTATGGTGTGTACATGACCGTTGTTAAGCAATTACACCTGTCATTTTTGAGTACCCAGGTACTACTTTGCTGATGTATTGGGTCCGATCATTTCCCTCATCGCTCTCGACAGCCTCATAAAGTCTTTCTCTTTGCCTCATCTATTCTGATGAAATCTATTTATTTCCGCTGACTCTAGCTAATAGACAGCGCTACAACGAACTTGATTTGTGAAGACGGCTTTCAGCTGCTCGACCCTCCGATGGCTGAAAAACGGCGCAGGTCGGCGGTCTTGCCAATGTCATATGGCGAGACTCGCTTGGGCTTTTCATAAGTAGCTAGGGCAATGTTACGCAGGTGGATATGGAGAGTGTAGATTCAAAGCGTGAGAGTGATATGTGGTATACTGGTAATAATAAGGTAATATGCACCTGGAGGTTGTATTATATATATGGCAATGGACGGCTTCGACTCATTTCCCCACAGCCGTCGTAGAGTTTCGATTTCCACGACGATATCCTCATGGAAAGCACGGAAAGGGCAAATTCTCCATGGCAATATTAATGATGTCTGTTTTTCTTGGAAGCCGTTTGATCCATGGTTTGTCTTTTTCGTTTTCCTGTTCCTTGAATACCCTCATCTCGGTTCCGACTGGTCTCTCCGGTTGAACTTTCAGAGATTTGACTCCTATAAGCATCAAAGCTGTGTAATATTGGGTCGTCAGCGATCGTTGTCATACTCTCCCTCAAGGCTGAATCATCTCCAATTGTCGAAGCAACACGTTCACTGGATCGTTCATCCCCGACAGCAACTCCAGACTCTTGTGGTTCTTCGCTTAAGCGCTCTTGGTCTAATGGGCCATATTCCCACTGAAAAGAGCGATCCTTTTCCGCCAGCAGATGTAGCCACCAAAGCGCTAAATTGACTGACATTTTGCTGTGTTCGGTGTCGTTGGATGCATCCATTGCTCCAATATCCCTCTGTCCACCATGATCCCATTGAACCGTTGCAAATTCCAGTATGCCATTTTCTCCCGTTTGTTGTCTCTGCGCGGTTTCATTCGATGTTGGGCCACACGATTGTGGGCTATCTGGCCCAGGGCCGATGCGTACTGCTAATAGTTCTTTGTCAGTGATGAGGTAGCCGTACCTTACTCGTAGCCGGTAGCAATATGAGAAGATCTGGGCCAACGGCTTGAACCACTGTGGTCGGTCTTTGGGAACCCATTTCGTTGATCCTTCTTTAATGGTACCTTTCTCCAGCTCTGCCGTGAAGTTCCATTTCGTGCTGATCTTGGTATCGCCCGGTAAGATGCTTATTTGCTGCTCCGTCTCATCAGACGTATCCCCAAGTGTAGAAATTGCGGCCCAATCAGGAGCGTAGTTCATTTCCAGTTTCCGCGCACGGTGGCCCCGGACCATCCATAAACGCTTTTGTTGACCGCGCAGTTCCTGGGTTTCCTTGAGAGCTTGGCATACAATCTTTGAATTCCAACCATGAATGAAATCTCCTAGTGAGAGTTCATTCCAAACGCTCGTGAATATAGGTTCAATGGAAGGAGGCTCAGGCCGTTCTTGTTTGTTCCGTAGTAGTTTACTATACATCGTGATGAGCGTTCTAAGGTCAAAATCTCTCCATCGCCGAATCGACACTGGAGCCACGTAGGACGGAGTTTTGGTGTTGTCTCCGGCGGGACTAGGTTTAGATTTCTTCCCATCTTTCCCATCCTCCCTATAAGCTCGTATTTGAGGTGCTTCGTGCATGAGATAGCTGAAAAGCGAATTATCCATCCTTTTTCATTTGTGCTGCTTGCAGAACGGTCCAGGACCACAAGGGCTTGTATTTCTGCATTTGTCGTTCACGAAACCGACCTTCCTCGGACCTGTAATCTTTATGTCATGAGGGGATAGGACGAACGTCAAAGAGATGGCCCAGACTTGGATTATATGAGTCCGCGGAAACGTGTCTTTGTTCAGAAGGAAAAAACAGCTGAGACTTTGTTAACTAATAAAACTGCGGCACCCATTTTCTTGGGGTAGACCGGTGAAAAAGTAGCCATGGCAGAGAAGGAATGGATTGTTCGTTAAGAGATCAAGGCAAATTGTCGCCTTATCTGGTCAGATGCAGAAAGTCCACGTCATGATTGGAGATATCTATGCAACCACACGGATCGGGCCTTGCGGGGAAAGGGAAGATAGGCCATTGCTGAGTCCTCCCCAGCAAAACAAACTACCGGCGGCCGAGTTATTTCTTTCAACTTGAAATTGCAGTGTCATTTTGTACCAGTTTATCGAGATTTCTCCAGAGTCGTTCAATGCCACCTGCTAGCCGCAAGACGTCAAAAAGACATGGCAAAGGAAAGAGACCGAAGTCTCCACAAGAGGAGGAAGAACTATTACCAACATGTGAAGGGCCCAAAATGCATCCTTTCCGAGACAAAACTCCTAAGATCGAGTTTCATCGTCTCCTAAGCGTTCATCCCGACGACGTACACGACTATTCCGATGAATCCGGAGGGACCCAAGGACATGTATTTCTGGCTACAATCAATGCAGAGACGTTTGCAATAAAATTGGTGAGTACCGTAACTAATAAATGCACGTCCACATGCGTTTGAATCGTGTAGCCAAAAAGTTCATCAGTTTTCGCTAAAACTGGGCATTAGTTTAAGTTTTTCGATCCTGAAGAAGGACGGCTGATATTCACGGATAGCCAAAACGAAAAAATACCAGATGAAGAATTTGCAGGGAATATGGACCCCTTTTTTGCTGAATGCCGTGCCTATGGTCGGGTGGAAGAATTCTACAAGAAAAAAGGCGGTAAAAGAAAGGAAACTGAGACTATTGCGGTGCCATGTTACGGTTATCTCTACGTTTCTCTAGATCAGGAGGATATCCTTCGAGAGAAGTTCGGCATCGAAGATTGGAATCGTCTGGGAAGCCGACCGATACGCGGTTTGGTGAAGAAATTCATTCCCACAGAGGAGCCTGTCGACATAAAGCAGCGCTCGATCACTCGAATGGTCCGTGATCTGAGAACGTTACACCGTATCGGTGTATATTCTAGAGACGTGTCCCCTCGTAATTATCGAGGAGGTCTTATTGTTGATTTTGGAAACGCGTATACAGAGCCGAGTTGCGCCTTGAGGGTCCTACCTAAATGGTTAGTGGACCAGGAAAAGAGTGTGGATCTGAGGGACTTCGATAAAATGATCAATGAATTGGGGATCAAGACTACGGTCCGCGCAGGAAAGTTCTCAAGCCGTCAGATTTTCACTAGAGCCGAGACGGCTCAAGAAAAGACACCGGAGTTTGTCGAACTCGATGAGTCTGGAAAGAAAACTAGAAATGTAGCTCAGGTGCTTGGTTTGTAAAGTGGTGAAAATGCGGATTTGAGGCAAATCCTTAACTACCTAGACAAAGTTAGGGAAAAGGGATAAGGTTGGTCTCCGCCACGTGTAAATGAGATGAGGCCGACATCGTCCATTACTTGAGACTGCGTTAAAAGGCACGACGCGTACGATACGATAGAGCAGCCAAGGTTGTGGCGTTTTAAGTAGTGACTCTTCCCCATCTTCTGCATCAAACGATTATCAAAGCCTCTGAGACAATTTGACCAGCAATCAGGCTGCGCTATCCTTCTTTCGAGCCACGGTGTCAGATATCTCGCTACGAGTGAATGTTTCCTGCCAGCGAACACTGTTCCAACACCGGTCAGCCTTTTCCAGCACCGCCTGCTCATCACTATGCACCGACCTCGGCGGCACGAAGAATTGTTTATTGAAAGGCTCAGGTATTGATTCATCCGCTGTTTTCAATCCGTAGCTGGTTGTTGAGATGGCGTTTTGGCGGCTTGATACATGGACGGCGTATTGGGGCGGTGCTGACGCCTCCAATGCCAGCAACAGTCCATGTACCGTATCACATCTGACCCGCGTGAGCGGCGGCCTCTTTCCATGGACAAGGGGAAAATCAAGCTTGCCCCGCCGCTCCTTACTGGGTCGAACTGTGCCATCGAATTTCTTCTTCTTCGTTCTTTTCACCCGGAAAAGTTGTTGCCTTCCGCACCACCGCCACAATCTCTCCATTGTTGAACACCTCTAGTCACCCACATATCTAAGGTATATAAGGCCTTGCAAGGCAAAGTTACACTCGCGGTACCTTCATATTTTCAGGCCAGTCCGATCCAAGCGCTTAACGTGAGGCTCGGCTGCACACACCGGCCCTGATAATTTGAAAGCCCAGCCTTTAGAGAGCCCAACGTTTTCTCAGAGCCTCCTTATCCCACTTGCACCATTTTGATCATTAAAACACCATGATTAGCCGCAGTGACATTTCAGATGCCGTGGAGTCATTGAAGGAGAAGATTTCGGATAAGGTGGCGTCTATACACTTTGGCAAGAGGGATGTTGATGCATGGAGCAGCGACGTGGAAGTCGTCGACCCTACCAAAACAGCTCCGAAAGCAGATCCGACCTTTGGCATAGAACCTACTTTCAAGATTTTCTATGAGGGAAAGAACTCAAACCCACACTACTTCGACTGGACCGGTACGTATGATGCTCCACCTACGAAGAGCCAGCTAACAATACACAATCAGAAAGGCCACCAAGACAAGTATCGAAAAAGGTGGCCAAAGCCAATGATGGCGTCGCTATCAAGGTGTATAAGATCAAGGACTTGGAAAAGCCCGTCGTGTCTGGCCGTTTCTCACTGAAGTACCATATGGTGGAAATTCAAAGCCCACTACTCGTCAGTGCACTCTGTCCTATCCTCAAGGACCAAGATGTCCATCTCGATCCTACTGAGATTGCAATATTTCACTATCCCTTCCGTGGTCTGTACTTCTGCTCTGACAAGATAATGCAATTGTACAAAAAGCAAGATGACGGTCCGGGCCTCAAAGAACACCTAGCTCTGCTTCTCAAGATCATGGGCGACTTGTTTGGAAATGTGCACAATCAAGTCAAGAGCCTACAGTCTAGCAAGCTCATTTCGTTCAAATTGGCTTGGGCATATTTCCTCAAGGATTCAATGATGTACAGCCCAGGGAAGGATTGCGAGCGAATTCGCAAAATTGTCGATACCTCTTTCAAGGTCAATTCAGTTGGAAAGCCCTTCCTTTCGATCAAATGTAAGGAAATCGTCTTTGATGGCGAGACGTTCGTATGGCAGGACCAAGAGGCCCAGATCGCTGAATTTGATGGCAACAAGCCGATCAAAGAATTGGCACATTACCCACTGTCATTCCTTGATGATCCGAAGAGTGTCATCGACAGACTCACCACTCGTGGGAAGAGTGTGCTCGAATACCAGGGATTGACATACTGCGAATATGAAGGTCTTGCAATCTACGAAGATGACGAAGTTGGAGTGCAGAAACACAACGTGTCTGCGAGAATCCTTATCGACACTTACGGCTATCAAAAGCATCATCATTCGTTGAAGCGAAGAGGAGGCAGAGATTTAGATATTCTCAACAACAAGGTTCTCGACGGAACTATTCCAATGATTGTTAGTGGAGGTCCTCCACCACCACCGCCGCCACCGGCAATGCCTCGAAAAGTTCATGCGCCGATACCAAATGCGCACGCCGCGCAGGTCGGGCACGCTGAGAAAAAATCAAAGTCTCTCTACATCAGGCGCTTATCGGAGGAAGAGCAAACCAAGAACAAACAGGAGATGCTCGCGCGAGAGAAGGATCTCGTCTTTCTGTCCCCATTACTGCAAGGATATGCTTTGAAGAATAAGCTCTGGTGTATGCACTTTCCCTGTCACTTCAAGTCCACATCACGAGATCACCGCTGACAAATTTGTAGTGAATTTCTATGTCGATGATATCAAACCGGTTCAATGGAATGATGATGCCTACGACCACCTAGTTTATGAGGAGGAGTCTAAGGATCTTGTTCTGACCTTTGTGGAAAATCATCAGAACACCAAAAAGGAGATGGACGACGTGATCATTGGCAAAGGTCAGGGCCTCGTGATCTTGCTCAGCGGACCTCCTGGAACCGGAAAGACACTGACGGCCGAAGCCGTGGCGGACAAAACACGACGGCCATTCTACCACTTGCAAGCCGAAGACCTAGGCATCAACGCAGCGTTGCTGGGTGACAGGCTAAAGAAGATCTTCGAAATGGCAACCGAGTGGGACGCGGTGATTCTGCTGGACGAAGCTGACGTTTTCATGGCTGAGCGCAACCCCAATGACATTGCACGCAATGAACTCGTCTCCATCTTCCTCCGTGAGCTCGAATACTACCGAGGTATCATCTTTCTGACGACCAACCTGTACGACACCATCGACGCGGCTTTCCGCTCGCGCGTCAACATCCACCTGCTCTTCAGCCGGCTGCCAGCGTCCTCGCGCCTGCTAGTTTGGCGCAAGTTCTTGCAGCGGCTGCCACCGCCCAAGCGAATCGCAGTCGAAGAAGACGACGACCTCATCGAAGACAGCGCCACGCCTCCTCCGAAGCACGACATCAGCGAAGAGGACCTCGAGGAGCTGGCCAAGTGGCAGCTCAACGGCCGCGAGATCAAGAACGCCATCAAGACCGTCAAGACCTGGTGCGACACCAAGGGCTACGAGATCAACCTGACTCGTCTGGAGAGCGGCATCAAAGTGACGGCGCCGCATGCGAGTAAGGCTGGGAGTGGAAGCAGTGAGCTCTATGACATGTAAGCAGTGGCTACTGCAGCTGTGGAGTTGTGACTCGCCGTGCTTTGTTTGAGTCTTGTTCTGCGCTGGAAGATTGCGGACGGTGGGTGAGTTCAGCGGTGGTTTCCATGCTTGAATGTTCGCAATCTCGCGTTGACTTAGCTTTGATTAGAATATCTGTTTCTTCACACTAATCGGATACTTTTCTATCGTATCTTGTCCCATCGCGTCGCCACATTTGCCAAGACTCGTGTTGCGAAGCACTTACTGGGATCGAGCCGATACTGAAAAGCTGTTCCGATACTCCGTATATTGCCATACGTTATATACGAGGTTCACGAACTTCCAAATCACATTCCACTGCATTAGAATTCTTGTCTATGGCTACAAACCGCGTAGATGCTGTACTTGCGACTATTTGTTCTAGGTGGACTGACGATGTTATCGTTGGTCTTCACTAACGGCAAGCACCGCGGAGTGGTGTCCATAAAGTGTATCAATATCGTAATGGTATCCCATATGACCTAGTGTTGGTGGACAGTGTGGCTTTCAGGGGTCAAATACGGCAGAGCTCTTAACGAGACTCCATAAAATTTTCTATTCTGAGCTTGCTACCTCCACATTCATCTGCATTGCCAAGCGTTTCATGTTACGATAAATCCACTCGGACAAAGAAATCGCTTGCAAATGCTTGACGAATCGGAGGATATGATATTGGCTTGCACAACCGAAGCGCTTTAGGTGGTGAACCTTATAGGGCGTCTTGAACCCAGCATTTCTTCTTCCAACATGAAGGCGTGCGACGTTTGTTTTGGCTGTCTAGCCAATCTCATTCCTTAAAATCATGGCTGTGGGGGCTGAGCAACCCCAGGATCCAATGCCTATGCGCGAAGGCGGCGCGGGCGTAGGAGTCTCGTATTACAGAGTATTAATTAGATCGGAGATCGAATTGCCATCTGGCGTCTTAAAAGATGCCTCACAATGGGTTCTCAAGCGATTCCGTCCAGTTTCAACCCATAAACCAATACGGTCGTGGTCGTTGCGCCAGTGTGCTGAATGTATTTTGATCTTCGGCATGCGTGCTCTTCGGCAGCTTCACCATGGCCTTCTCCTACGCGCTGTCGGCGCGGTAGTCATTCTCCTTGTTTTCCTCAACGTTTGGCTTTGGCACTCAAGGTCTTCCTCTACCTCAGTCCTTTCCGATGATGTGCCTCCAGACCAGAAGGAGGATCAACTTTGCGCGGAGTTCACCGGTTCAGACCGCGTCTTGGTCACGGTTAAGACGGGCGCAACAGAGGCAAACTTGAAGATTCCCATACAGTTGTCGACATCTTTGCGGTGTGCTCCAAATGTCTTGATCTTCTCCGACATGGTACAGGAAATAGGAGACCACCACGTCTACGATGCCCTTGAAAACATTCCAGATGAAGTTACTGCCAATAATTCCGATTTCGACATCTATCGTATGCAACAAGAGCTGAAAGATCCCCAGAAAGTCATCGAGCAACTAAGTTCGATGAGAGATCCTCGTATGCCTGAAGACCTAGCCGCATGGACACTTGACAAGTACAAGAACATTCATATTGTAGAAGAGGCTTGGAAACTGCAGCCGAACAAAGATTGGTATTTCCACATTGACGCAGACACTTATGTCGTTTGGCCGACTCTTCTGCAGTGGATACAAAAGCTTGATCCATCTATGGAGTCCTTTATCGGTTCTATGGCCTACGTCATTGGTCTTCCTTTCGCTCACGGAGGAAGTGGTATGTTGATGTCGCGAGCAGTGGTGCAAAATCTTGTTGTCAAACATAATGGAACAGCAGCCAAATGGGATTATTCGATGCATGAAAATTGCTGTGGAGACTGGGTTCTTGCTCAAGCGTTGAAAGAGTATGGAATAGACGTCAAGAATGCCTGGCCCGTCATCAACGGAGAGACAGCTTCAACGATACCGTTTGCTGAAGATCATTGGTGTCAGCCACTGGTCACAATGCACCATTTGACACCTCTTGATTTCGAACAACTGGGACGGTTCGAATTGCAACGTCCAAACAAAGCCGTATGTGATGCAATGCCTGTATCCATCCAGTTGCAACCGCTAACCATAATCTTATCAATAGGATCCCTTGACATATGCCGAGCTCTTCAAAGGCCTCGTTTCAGATCAAATTCAAGACCAACAGGAAGATTGGGACAATCTAGCATCAGACAAGGCGATATCTGACGTTGGATCTGCAGAAGACTGCAGAAAAGCTTGCGATAATGATAAACAATGTTTCCAATCCGTTTTCGACGGGGTGGAGTGTAATCTTGGAACCGAAAATTTCCGCATCGGGGGTCGGCGTAATGCTACCAGCGATAATAGATGGTATAGCTCATGGAACAAAACTAGAATTGCCGCATGGGTTTCAAAGCAAAAGCCCTGCGGTAAGATACACTACCCTTTTCGAAAGTGGTGGTAAGCAAAATAATAAAACGGTATCATTAGACTTTCACAAACTGTTCCTGATTTGAATATTTCATCTCTCAAGTGGTAGCGAGACATATTGGGTCTAGGTAAGCTAGAGAGCCATTATCTTTGGACGGCGTCATGGTGTCCTTTGTAAACTAGCGGCCCGCCTATCAAAAAGTAAATTTCTGTTTGACCAACTCCTCAGACAACTCCCACAGCTTTTCAGCCTCGTCACTCGAAACAGCCCGTGCACCGGCTTTATCACTAATCTGACAGTCGATGAAATAGACTCCATAGTTTTCATGACCGTCCTTCGGCTTGGTCTCTGGCATTCCCAGTGCTGGGTCTGTCGAGGCAACTAATGTCGTAGCGGAGCCTGCTCCCAACGTTTTAATGTCAAACATACCACTTCTCAACATCTCTTGGACTGCTGCGAGTGTTTCTGGCGCAGCGTATCTTGAGAGTTCGGTCTGAATTATGCCTGGATGAACTGCAAAGCTCAATATCCCGTACTTGTCGTATAAGCGCTTGTCTAGACCAATGCTGAATAGCACGTTCGCGACTTTGCTTTGATTGTATCCTTCCAATGGAAGGTACGACTTCTCTTCGGGATTGGTAACTCCCCAGCGCTTGTGAGTTTCGTAGTGTGGTTGTTCGGCTTCCGGGAGATCTTTGTTGATCTTGTTGAAGTTCAGATCGCTCCAACGCATGCCTGCTCGCAGAGGAGATAAAGACGTGACGTTGACTACACGTGTTTCGCCTTTCCGTTTACCCTCTGCCGCTTTGAGAAGCTTGGGCATAACCAAGCAGGTAAACAGGAAGTGCCCGATATGGTTGGTCGCAAAGTGTATCTCGATTCCATCTTCACCAAGCGTGCGTTCCGGGATATTCATGACGGCGGCATTGTTCACTAGGATGTCGATGGTCGGAATGTCATTCCAAGAAAGAATTTCGGAAGCTGCCTCACGGGCGGCTTTCTGGCTTGAGAGATCGAGCTTGAGAGTACGATAGTTCACTTTCGGGAATTCGGATCGAAGTGCGCCGATACTCTCCTCGATTTTGGATGGCGTGCGCCCAGCTAGAATAAGAAATGCGGGTGATTGAGAGGCCTGATCGACAAGTTAACTCGTAGTGAACATTGTGGTGTCAATGCCACTTACAAAAGCCTGCGCCGCTGTGAACCCGATTCCTTTTTGATTTACGCCTGTGACAAGAATCGTCTTCCCTTGAATTTGACCGGCAAACCTTTCAGCAACATCCAAGGCTTCTGTCTTTGAATTGAACTCAGGATATGTGGTAGCAGTCATTCTGGCTTCATGTATGTACGCAACGTTGGAGGTATAACAGTACGTCCTGAATTGAAAGAATTTTGTGATATTGAAAGATGATCAGACGCGGACTGTTTCGAATTAAAAGAGTGCTTACACAACTATACCGCAGCGGAACGGATGTACGATAGTCGAAATTCCTTACATCCGTTTGCCGTTTAACCCCGCAACTTCATTACCTCTTGACGGGTATTCTCTCGTGGGCTAGTTAACTGGCACATGATTTTGTCCTCCATTTGTTGGCCTATCGTTCGCCATGGAATGTTAGGTCCAAAGAATTGAGGAGGTTTGAGAGCGACGCGGATTCGGTGTCAATGCGACGCCGATGTGGTTTGAAATAAGCCATCAAACAACTGGAATTCCTCCGAAATTTTGCTTTGACGAGTATAAAGGTAACAAGCAGATGATACTCCAGATATATTGCTCTGTATACGTACGAGATTCTTAAAAACGAAGAAGATGAACCCTGTGGAACTGCTCTATCATGATAAATTGAGACTAGCGCGGCCAGCTGCCAATTTCTCGTAACTTCTAACTCTTTTGTGCAGCGAAGATGATTAGGAAACGCACATCGAAAGATCCTTCTTAGTATATCCCAGTGATGGTAAGCGAAATGTGTGCAGAACTCCTTAACTTTGACCGTTTACCTGTCCATTAACGCCATCCGCAGAGAGCTTTCTTTTCGCCTCGTCAGCTTTCTGCAAAGCGTACTTGAAAGCCACCTCCAGCTCCTCAAATGGTTCCAAACCGACCGAAACGCGAATCTGCGAAGGATAAAGGTCCCACTTCTTTACCTCCTCTGCATTTTTAATGAATAACATCTTCGTGTAAGGAAGAGCGAGAGTCCTGTGTGCGCCGAGGTGAGGTCCGTGGTGAACTCTCAGATTATCGTAGAACGCAATCATGGAATCCATGCTGTCGAACTCGACATTGAAGAGACAGCCATATCCAGGTGTAAAATCCGAAGTTTTGGGACGCATGAATGCCTGGTAGTTGGAAACCGTAGGAGCGACAGATGGATAGAAAACTTTGGAAACAGGGCTATTTGGGTCTTTGGTGAGGTCGTGGAGGTACTTGACAAGGCCGTTTGCGTTGTCATTGTAGATTTTGGAGCGCTCGAGGTAGTCATCGCTGTTTTTCAACAAGGTCCTCATGTCCTCGTCGTAAACGTAGTTGTGATATGACTTGTGGAAGTAGCTTCGTAACGTGTTTGCTAGAGGTGAAGAAGGATTCAAAACAACACTTCCACCCATCACATCAGCATATCCACTGAAGCTTTTAGTCAATGACGTGACGACTATGTCTACAACGGGTAAGACATCGATGTTAGAGAAGCTGCCGACGGTGTCATCCACAACGATGGCAAAATTGTACTTGTCCGCAAGCTGTCGAAGCCGATTGAGATCAGAGCTGACCAGAAGAGGATTTGATGGAAATTCTGTCCATACAGCTGTCACTGGTCGTCCCGCATCCGCCTCTGCTTTCACGAAATTTTCGATGTCGTCATACTCGGTGCCTAATCCTAGCTCCTCCATACCTGCTCCAAATGTCTTGAGAATATATGGTGTTGACTGGTACGGAACCCCTAACAATATGGCTTTCGATGCAGACGATCTCCATTTAAGAAGGCAGGTATGGACGAAGTAGATTGCCGCCATACCCGTTGGCAAGAGAAACACATCTCGATCTGGCTGGATTGGAGACGGTTCGAAGTCGTTAGACCAAGTACGTTCAATACGAGCTCTATTAAGCAATCCGGCGATTCGGCCGCTGAGTTTGGACTGCAGGACCTTGTCAAAGTCGTTTGGAGGTGTGCTCATCGGAATTTCCTTGCAGGTATCGACGTGCTTCAAAGCTTCCTCGGCTTCGCGGCTCGAAATAGTCATCCCAGAATGCACCCAGAATGGCTGTACCAGCGGCACCATCTGAGCGGGAAAGAAGATGGCAAAGATTTTGATAGGACCAAATTCGAATGCATGTGTGGAAATCTCTTCCGCGGGGACAGTGTCAAGTTCGTCGGGCCGATTTGGCAGAGTTATCAGGTTGATGCAATCTTGGACGACTTCGGCACTTGGGAAAGGACGACAGCTCTGACCTGGTTTTCCTGCTTTCTCGATAAGTACTTCGATCAGCTATAGGTGGTATTTAGTATATCAATGGCGAGCCGCAGATGTGGTATGACAAACCTGTTTGACATCTTGGTGAAGGAAGATTCGTGGATAGGTGCCTTTGAATTTGGCGAAGAATTCCGGTTTGAACTGGACAAATTCTAACGCGTTTTCCCATCCTGGAAGATGGAAAGTGATGGCATGTCGTGGAGCTGGAGGCACCGCGTGAAGAGCCTGAGTCTCGATTGGTTTAGGTATTGCGATTTGGCTCATGTTTTTGGATTGATTTTCCGAGAAGCGAAGATATCTTTAGATGGAAGATATTTCAGCGATAAAGTTGAAGGTTGATCAAGCTTTTTATACGATATCACTGTCAATGTTTTTGACTTTTGCTAGCGAGTACTGTAAATGTGTAATGATTGTCCACGAAGAAGGCGTGAAGGGAAGCGTATTCTATAATATTAATGGAAGGCTCCTATTATGCAAAGACGAATAAATATATGCTTTAGGAGACGCTCTTTATACGATATATGCGCCGGCATTACATTCAGCCGTCGCTACGCCTTCTTACTAAGGTATGCACGGGTGGGCTCATCGTCCTTACAAACGCCACACGTCAGCAGACACAGTCCGAGCGATTGCCAGTTACGGTCCAGTCCGAAGTTCTCCGGTTTGTTATTGAAGTCGTTTTTTTTTTTCAATGTCAATATAAAGGGCGAAAACTGGGATGGAGTTGATGAGGAACGCGATATTACGACCCAGCCGTGATGAATCGATTATTCATCGGCCGAAGCCCGCTACGATATGTACGGAGGTGCACAAGGTCCGGCTGGTGAAGAAAGATACCTCGATGTGCGCCGCGTAACAAGAGACTGACAGCGAGGAACGATACCAAAGTCTACACCGAATATGAGATATAGATCGCATCGATAAAGACGGATGTCGGAAGACTATTTCTGAATCATCAAAGGATTGAACGGGCCGCCAAGGTGAACGAAGTGACAGCATCGCATTTAGAGAGAGTGCTTGGTGCATTGTGATTCAGTCGAGAATGCAACCTTACAAAGGGATGGTTTACACACGCTGACGTGAGGAAGATGTACGGAGTATTTGTTCGGGCACGCGACCCCTAGAAATTGTGGGAGTTGGCTGTGCAAGGGGGGTAACATTGTACGATATACTGGCCGTAATACACCACGACTCTTCGATCCAAAAAAAAAAATATTAAATTCAAAATTTGGGAGCCTGACTGCAATACCCGAAACGTGCTTTTGCGTAAAACACTTGAATCCACGGAAGCTGCAATACATGCCACACAGCTGAAGCGTATCTGGTAATCGCTACCACCTAAATTACAGCATAAGGGCTTTGAGGCTCATTTGATTCGTCGCTCAGGTCTTTTCGTTCGACCCATTGGTCGATATGACAAGTTCAGGGATTGAAGCTAAGCGGATCAGCAAAAGATCTGCCGTACTATGTTCAAACATGTTCAAAGCATTACTCATATGCGGCTGTGCAACTTCTGATTTCATGGACAAATTCTCAGAATAGATTTTCTAATTCACAGGACGCCGATCGTGAGATGCTACTTTGGCGGAGAGTAAAATCGAACGGAGCGATGCAAACCTCCGAATTTGAGAACGAGAAAAATGAAAGTTACTCTAGGTTCCTCCAGTACCGAGTGCAACTTTTAAGTCTCAGCAATAGCAATGACATTTAAATATCATCACACATTAAACTTGGACTGCTTCTGCTGTGACTTGCAACGACACAAGCATTGACCCTCGCAAAGACACGGGCGATTAGCTGGTTGAGATTAGAAAACTGTGTCTGTGGCTCTGCTTTGATATTGGGCAACGGCATGACCTGTACTTCGACGCAGCCGGGCCATGGTAGTTGCAGGCAAGAAAGATAAGCCTGTCTTCAGGACATTAGAATGTAAGATGGGACTGCGCAACGAGCAAAGTAATGCGCCGCATAGGGTTAGGAACACTTAACATCAACAGCCCCAGGTACCGTCAGCGAAATGACGTTTCCAATCGCCGTCGATCGTCCAGGACCATGTCGATGGAATGAGATTTGCGGAAGTTCCTGCACGCAGATCTCCGGGGGCCCTTTCGTGCTTAGGGAATGAAGTCACAACGTCTTAGCTACGAGGATTAGCTAAAAGTGAAGGATTGCAGCGACTCGGAGCCACGTTGGCAGCGCCCTAGCATTCGCTCTAATTACTGGCCCCACCAACTGGCACTACTGCGGCTGTCTGGTGCTGGCATGGGAATGCGAATCGAGGAGGGTTGGGTGGAGGGTGGGAAAAGATCGAGTAATCGGCATCACCGGCTAAGCGGATCCACTCGGCAGGTCTCTACCTTGCAAATTCAGCGATTGAAGCATAACGGATCGCATAGGTGCACCGGCTTTTTTCATTCCAACCATCAATCGGCGACTTGGCGAAAGGATTTCTTTTAGAAGCACGGCATGGGACCGGAGTGTGACTATGTTGACTGCTCTGTGGGAAAGGCAATCGCAAAAGGTTTATCGTATGGTCTAAGCAGCGTGGCTTAACGACACCTCATTTGGACCCGGCTCTGGGTAAAGCGCCACTCTTCCCCCCACGGGCGCTCTGTGAAACCTGCGCACCACGCATTTCAGCGCCTTCCTAGGGCGAATTTCTGCTTCATGATCCTTGAACAAAGGCACCCACCACTACATAGGGCTACACACCTCAGTGAGCTAGTCATAGGCAGTACTCTAACTGGGAAAGCGGGCGGCAGTTATCCTATCTATCAATCTGATTAGCGGAAGCTAGCGATGCTGTACATCTTGGCGTGGTTGCTTTCCGCGCTTTGAGGCCTTGGAGTGCGACGCACACGAATTCCTCAATGCTGTGGTAGGATGAAACCGTTACCAGCGCAATATTGACATTCTCTCTACAGTATGCCCCTAGGTGATTATAGAGGCAAGCTTAGTAGGGCGTGCGAGACGTGCCGTGTTCGTCGCGTCAAGGTCAGCTTTACACGTCCGTCGGCTTACTCTAAGTCAAGGCAGCTGACATTGTTCTCCGCAGTGCGACGAAACGAAGCCGTCGTGCTTGCGATGTTCCAAAGCCAATCGCCCATGCAAGTACAGAGATCTATTCGAAATCTCCATTCGCAATGAAACCGAGGTTGCAGCGAGGAAAGCGCAAGTGGCATGGCGGCAACGTGCGAAACCTCGATCGGGCTCAAGCAGGCCAAGTACATCATCATCCAGCACTCCAACGCCTCCAAATGAAGTCGACACAGGGCCAAACATCAACCCAGCTCCAAAGACGGATCAACTTGATGTTGTTTGCTGTCGCTTTCTTTTTGACTTCGCTCTTCCCGAAGATAATGTTGACCCATTCAAAGGCGCCATGAATTTTCTTCCTGACATACATATGCGTGCCAGCCCAGACTCGGCACTCCACTCCGCTATTGCTGCCACCTCTTATATCAACTTCTTTCGCCGATGTCCTCAGCTCCGACTTGAGGACAAGGTCGCGGCTTCAAAGCATTATGCGCAGGCACTCGTTCGCGTGCAAACTGAACTGCAGGACGAGGAATCGGCTGGGTCGGACTCGTTGCTCATGGCAGTCTATCTGATGGGTTTGTACGAGGTATGTTTTACTGAGTGTGTTAGCCGAACTATAAACAGGAGACTCAAGTAAAGAGAGATTTACATTACTCTCAATAGACCATGCTTGCTGGCACCTCGAGAAGATTCATCGAAACCCATGCTCAAGGTTTGGCAGCGCTTCTGAAACTGCGAAAATCCCCAGCTACAACCAGCGGGTCAGATATCAGAAGCTGGATGACAGCAAACCTGCAATTGGTACGTTTGCATCAAAATTGCCTGTGATATGACTTACATGGTCGATGAAGCTAGTTTATTGCCTTCAACTTGGTCGTCGATCATTTATTGATTATGACCACTTCCGTGAACTGTATGAGAACTCGCAGCATCGCATCGTTCGTCTTAGCGGATTAATCCACAAAACCGTCGACTTGATTGCCGAGTTTCAGGAACACATCAACATCGGAGGTGGGATTGGTGAGGCCTCGCTATATCCGTACTTGCGGAAGATGTACGACTTGGATGGAGAGCTTTTCCAATGGGTGGCCTCGCTCGGAGAGGAATCGAAGCATGAAGGGCATGTGAGCATGCTCGTTGATAAGCCAAGTTATCTCCAAAACCTCATGACGATGCTGGGAGCACCAGACCGGTTCATCGTATATGGAGACTTGCCGTTGGCTTACGTGTGGAACCTGTACCGGGTACTGCGGATTGCACTCCACTCGGCCATCTTGAGGTCGACTCAGCCAGACATGGACAACGAAACTATGCTCTCCAGTGAGGAGGAGTCGCTTTGGACGATCCGCAGCGAGTTCGACGACCTGTGTTCTTCGGTGTATTCGTACTTCATCGTTCCGGTGGTAGGCAGAAGGGAGACTTCGGACACGGAGAGTCTTATAGGGCTGCGGCAATTCTTCTTGCTGCTGCCGTTGCGCATCAGCATGAACTTCCTCCAAACACTACCAACTAACCCGGTCCCGAGAGAGCGGTGGAGATGGGTGCAGCACGTCGTTCTTTTCTTGTTCCATCTCAACCACATGGGAAGAGAAGCGTAGCAACACAGCCAAATGGAATGTTACGGTGTCGAAGAGCCGTGCCTACTGTCCGCTGACTACCAGGCTGAACAGGGACCCTGGAAACTGTACCCGCGATGTGGCGTTCAGGGCATGGTGAAGGCATCACCGCCATTGGCTCGACCAGTTACCCCCAATTGGAATAGCGGACACTCAGCATCTTGGGGCCAAACTCAGCCAGTCAAAGCGACGACCCGCTCGTATCTAATCCTCTAAGCCAGCATGTGGAAAAATGCTAGGTAGTGAAGCCACGCCGCGCAAGCAAACTTCGAAACCACCTTACGCATACAGACCCTGTCTTCGAAGCGCATGGCTGAGTTTAATTCTTGAGCTTCACGGCCGAAGCTTGAAACATATAAGCATCTTCATCTCGCCCCTTTGCCACTTTTCATTCTCAAGGCTATCCTCAGCTCTTATAGTACGTTCGGTTTAAGCTCATTGCCTGACTCGAAGTACCATTCGACCCGATCATTACTTCACACATATATTATACCCTATCTACAGCTCTTGTAGTCTACCGTTCAAATCCGCCATCTCGCAATGGGTATATTTCACCATACCACTACAGCGACTGACCTTGGATCGGCTGCCACCGTAACCTCTGCTGCAACCGGCACTGCTGTAGGAGCTGCTTCATCTGCGACTGCTACTCTGATTGACGGTCTAACATGCGGCAACTATGGTATGTTTGCTCCGTCTCGAATTTCAATTCTGCGCCAGTCGCTGATTCCGCAACTTAGGCACTGCCGACCCAGTTACCGGCACTATGACATATCACACGCTCATCACCATCATTGCTGGAGCTTGCGCCGCAGTCGCCATGGTTATCTGCGGTCTTCTCGGTCTGGCACAACTCTTCAAGTTCCGACGACCAGATGAGCAGAAGCAGTAAGTGCACAAATGAGGATCAAAGTCGACATGAGATTCTGACTTGATAGCCAGACTCGTTCGAATTATCTGGGCTCCTTTCGTTATTGGAGTTGCTAGCTTCTTCGGTGTATGGTTTTACGGTGCCGCTGGCTACGTGAAGCCTCTCGGAGAATGGTATGAATTGCTTGCTCTGATTTCGGTCTTCTACCTCATGATCCACTATGCGACTCCAGCCGAGGCCGATGGAAAACACCCATTCTACAAGCTGGATGTCATTGCGCAAGCATACAACGCAAATATGGGCATACTCAATGTGAGTGATACCGTTTCTGACTACGGCAACAATATGTGCTGACAGCTGCCTAGAAAACCTGGTTGATGGTCTTCCAAATTCTTGTCGTCCGAACAATCACAACGATCGTCCAGTTGGCTACGTATGGCTCTGAATGTAAACTCCTTGAACACAAGTCCAAGGCCCAAACCATCATCAGCGTTATCAACGCCATTTCGACGGTGATGTGCTTGATGGCACTCCTCCGCACCCACAAAATTCTCAAGCCGGCCCTCTCCGCTCACAAGGTCATGCTGAAGCTCCTGAGCTTGAAGCTCATTGTCGGCCTAGATGTTCTCCAGAGCTTTATCTTCTCTATCCTTGCCAACGATGGAGATATCAAGCCCACTTCGACGCTCACTCTACCTGACTTGCTGATCGGTACTCAAGACCTCATCCTCTGCATCGAGTGCTTCCTCATCTCAATCATTTTCATTTTTGCTTATTCCGCTAAGCCGTACTCGGCACGCAACTTCGAAGGGAACGCAGTCGAAAGCCAGTCGGGTAAAGGTCAAAAGCGAAACTTCATCGTCGCTCTCTTCGACTCTCTCAACATCATCGACATCATCTCCGGCATTTTCTTCTGCTTCCAAGCTTTTGCCGGTCGTGGAGGAAATCCTCCAATCGATACATATGCCCAGGCCAATCAGTATGCCCAAGGCAATCAAGCGTATACTAGTCGCAATGATGCTGGCTATGAGACTGCGTATTATGGACGGCAGTAGCAATACGGCCTCGGAAGTGATTTATACGAAGCAGCTTATGATCATTACTTTGCAAGTGGTTCTTTGGGATGGAAGACTGTCGAAAATTAGGGTTGTTGTCCACGACATGTTTTGGTATACTCCAGGCGTTCTACTGTACAGACTTGATGGGTCTCATGGCATGGCATGGTCTGATTCTTGATAACGGGATAGATGTTTACGTATGAGCGAAAAATGTCTAGAAGTATTTCTCTATCGAAGTCCTTTCCTCCACCCTTTCCTTCACTCACCAACAAAATGAAGGCAGCCTACTTTGACACGAGTTAGGAATCTTCCATTTCACAAACGTCAACTGCAGGGCCCCTGAAAGAGCATGTCTCGCCAGTTTGGCCAAGAACATCTATCATCTATGTATAACCCTGCTATTCGGGATTCAACCACGTCTCCGACTCCACAACGGTAAGCACCCAAAGGAATCCCTCCGTTGTAAGGTGCTTGAGCGATAATGTGCCAAGATCGTCAGGGCAAGCGGGCTGTGCTTCAGCCGCAGTTGCTGCGCCGCACCTTTCTTTTGCCATGGGTCGCACCGCGGTATTTCGAGGCCCCAGTCCGTCGCATTCGACTCCTTTCCGCGATATGTTTGCTCTCGTCTTCATCGGAGATGATCACAGGACGACAGTCCGGGCAAATGTAGTCAAGAAATCGCAATTCCTCCCTTCGAAAGTTCCGCCATAGATGCCGCCGTAGAACATCCCTTCCAATTGGAGTTCAAGCAGCGAGGCAGAACCTACGCCTTGCAGGAAGGCAGACACGCAAGATGGATCCATTAAGTGCAATTGGGGGAATACAGGCCACCGGAGCAATCGTAGCCGTCATTGTCCAGACTTTGAAGAATCTCTCGGACGCCCGAAGCCGCTTTCAGACCGCCGGCAATACCCTCCGACTCCTCATCAGCGAGCTCACTGCCATCAAAGCTGCCGTGTTGCAGATCGAGGACTGGGCAAAGTATAGTTTTGCCGAGTCAACGCTTCAGAGCGATCTCAATGAAGCATTTAGGATTTCGTTTGACGGATGTGCAATTGCCATGGATATATTGTCAAAAGAGGTGGATGGATTGATGTCAAAAAACCCGTTCTTGATGAAAGCGAAGATTACTTGGACTGAAACAACCATGAAAGAACACGCAGATAGATTGCGCAGCCAAGTAGCGGCTCTTCAATTGCTAATCCAAGCTGCGAATTGCTCTACCAGGACGCAACAAGCGATTTTGTTGGAAGCTCCTAGCAGTCGTAGCATCATTAAAAAGGTTGCTAGTGATGCGAGCACCCTCCGCGCTTCCAGAGCGTACACTCGAATCGATAGCACAGCGCCTTCCGTTGTTAGCCATGAGGATTCAACCATTTCGAGTGCCACATTTGGTGTTGACCATGAACTTGTCAATACCACTCCTTATAAGAGGGCAAAAGCGCATCAAGAGGAGAAGCAACGCGAGAACACACGCTCAGAGTCTCCAAATCGAAATCCTTTCCTGACTCGAAGCAAGTCAGACGCAACTCACACGACTCAAAGCAATGAAACCACTCCGACAATTGTATTCATGGAAGAGAGCAGAGTTGACAGCGGATTTTATGACGAGGATGCCGATATCGTTAATCCCACTGCTTACAGAGAGGCAATGGCAAGTCGCTTAAACTCAAAGGGGACTATAAAGCGATCAATATCTGCGCCGCTCGCAACGCAACCCCAAGAAACAGAGTCAGATGAGACAAGAGACAATTTGACACCAATGGAACGATTTCGAGCAGGCCTGGACACACCTCAGAAATACAATCCGGATCCTATTGAAACCCACCTACCAATACGACCTGTACATCATCAACCATCACGATCGGACTCGTCACTTACCCTCGTAGCATCGCCTGACAGGTCACCAGAATTGAAGAAGTCTCCATGGGGAACACTGAAACGCCTCACTAGTCGCACTGGCCTTGCACGGTCTAGCACCATGGCTTCTACTGTGAATACAGAAGGCATGCGTTTGAACCCAAAAACTGTACGACGAAAAACTGAGATCAATATCCATCAGAGCATTGATTTTGGTTCGGAAGATGGCTTGTCAGCTCCGGCAATTGTACGAGCTGCACAATCAGCGTCGAGGGTGGAGATCGAGCGGCTGATCGAACAACGAGCGGATATCGAAGCGAAGCATGAACCAACTGGAAGAAGTGCACTCGCCGTTGCCTCTCATTGCGGGAACGAAGACATAGTCTCTCTTCTCTTACATCATCGCGCTAGGACAGACGTTAAAGATGCCACTGGGATGGCTCCATTACATCTTGCCGCGTCTAGGGGCCATTATCGTGTGGTCCAACAGCTTCTCGAAGACCAAGCGGACGTCGACATTCGAGGAGACGAGAGAAAAACTCCGTTGAGGCTCGCCTGTGATAACGGCCACTTCGACTGTTGCTCGCTACTCCTCCAGTATCGTGCAAAGGTCAATGCAAGAGACGAGCGCATGGTTTCCGCTCTACACGCAGCTGCAAAAATTGGAGATCTTCAAATAGTGGAATTACTATTGAAGAATGGCGCCGATCCAGAAGCCAAAGATGCTCAACTGATGAGTGCTTTGCACTATGCCGCAGAAGGCGATTTTGAAACCGTTGTCCAGGCGTTACTCTTGTCCAAGGCAGATATCGAATCGCGAGGATCCCAAGGCAAAACGCCTTTATGCTCCGCTTGCGCATCGGGATCATTTCAGACTGCATCGTTGCTCATCTCTCGCAAAGCTAACATCAAGCACCGCGCTGACAAAGGCATGACAGCCTTGCACTTTGCAAGCTCCAACGACCGCGCCGACACTGCTGAACTCCTCCTACAGCAAAAAAGACTCACAATCGACTGTAAAGACGACGATGGTCGTACACCGCTTCATCACGCCGTTATCACAAAGAGCTTCTCGACCGCTGAACTGCTAGTGCGGCGCGGCGCAAGCATCGAAACTCCGTGCAGTCGTTCACTCCGACCTCTTCACTACGCCGCGGACAACGCAGACGACATCATGACAACGATGCTTCTCGGCGGCGGTGCTTCACCCAACGCGCCATCGCAGCTCGGCTGGCATCCGCTGCACTTCGCGGCTGCTCGCGGTGCGCCCGAGCCCGCATCCGCACTGCTGCGGGCTGGCGCCCAACCCGACGCCTTCACGCACGCTGGCGACCGCGCGCTCGCCCTCGCCGCTTCAAACGGGCACCTGGCGGTGGCGCGGCTGCTCCTGGACCGCGGCAGCGCGATGCACGTGCGCGTGCGACGCAGCAGCTCGGCCGGCGCCGCGGCCGCGGGCACATCGCCGACGACGACGACCACCACCACCACCGGCCTCGGAGACTCACCGCTGTGCCGCGCCGCCCGCGCCGGCCACACCGCCGTCTGCGAGGAGCTGCTCCGGCGCGGGGCGTCGGCGCTGCAGCGCGACGAGCTGGGGTGGCCGCCGCTGCGCTGTGCCGCCTACAACGGGCACGTGGGCGTGGTGCGGCTGCTGCTAGGGGCGGGCGCGACGGTCGCGTCGTACGACGGCGGGCTCGCGGCCGGCGACGGCGCCGCCGCGCACGCCGTCGTCTTTGGCTGGGCTCCCGACGTCGATGAGCGGGCGCGCAGGGCCGTCGTCGCGCTGCTGCGCGCTGCGGAGGAGCGTGAGCGTACCACGCCCACCCGCGTTGGCGAGCTCGATCCCTATTTGACGGTGTTGGCCCACGCGGATCGGTCGGATGCGAAGAAGATATATGAGATTGGGTGAGCTTGGTCACTGGCGATTTTGGATGCGTATTTGGTGGTTTATTTACTGTGCACTTTGGCTAAGTGTGGCGTTGGGATTGACGATATCGCGGTTTGGAAGATATCCAACTGCGTGCGTGCTCTCTGGCGTTGCGGTTTCAATGCCTTAACGATCTCAAGGCTTCTTAAAGTAACTTCAATGCTTAAAATTCCTTAATTGAAAACTCGAACCTCAGTCTGGAATATCTTGCACGCCGTTGGTCGATCTTCAACCTTGCAAGTCATCGTCCGTAAACAGCCGTATTTGAGACTCGGCTGTGCGACTGCTGCGCCGCTGCGACTCAGCATCTACTCGCAATAATACCGCAATAATAACCTCGTCATTTAGTTCAACTGAGGCCATGATGTCAATCTTGCTTTACTGCTCTTCTTCCAGCCTTTAACAAGTTTGCGCAAATTCTTTGCCAATATACCTTTCTATTGTCTCTTTGGCACATCGGACAGAACTTCAGTCAGCAACTATGGAGAAGAAGCAACTCCCCATCATCCACCCCCAAGTAGAAACAGCGGCACCTTCCTATACACCAGCTGCTAGTTCACCTTTTGCTATCCTTGTTATAGCCAAGTCGGATCGTATCCGACTGTTCTCTTTCCCACGTACAATCATAGATGCCGTTCAACAAATCATCCAAGAATTGTGGCCTCGCGGCATCCAGAAAGTGCAGGAATTCAACGGTTCACACGAGTTCAAATTATGCGGACGGCCGTGGGGAAGCAATATTGATGAAGAAACACTCGCAACGCGCCTTTTGAGCCGCATTCTGGCCATGCTACATTCACAACGCTGGGTTCTGGACATCACCACCGATATATCCAAGCGTATGGATACCAGAGACGCACTTATTTTCAGGCATCAGCAGTCACTATCTGAATCCTACAACTGGACCTCTATCAACTTCAACGGTTCTGATCAGCTTCTCATCATCGACGCACCATCGGACCTTATCCAGGCACTCACCAACGGTCTCAGCCTCATAACCAAAAGTCACAAGCCGCACAAACTGCAAGACGTATATGAATTACGGCTATCCGCTAACCAATGGGGTGTGTTACCAGATGATACAATTCCAATGCAATCGTGGAAGTTTGCTCTGAAGTTGACGGAGCTTCTCGCGTCACATGGCTTCAGGGTGTACGGTTCAATTCACCAGAAAGCCTCTGCTTCAGCATTTGAGTCTAGCACCTGGCATTGCTGTCGGCGAAGAGGATGGGTTTCTGGAGCACCAGTATCATAGTTAGAGTAGAAGTTCCAAAGGTCAGTTGAGAATTTAGAAGTTTGTACTATTCGAACACAAAACTTTTCGCTCTTGAAAGCCAATGTGACTTACACGCCAGGTCGTAGTCCGATCAACTGCAGTGCTCCAGTGGGATACTTCTCTCATTTATTCCACTTCCTCAATCATGATATTGGCTACAAGCCTCTCTTCAGATATTAAGGCCAATTCGTGTTCTTAAACCGCCGTCTTCGTCTGGCGCCGTCGCTTAAGAGTGTATCTCGTTGCTATACATTACCAAAGTAGAGTAGCTGGCCACCGTGTTGCCTTGGTTGATACGAAACCCAATCAAAGGACTGGATTATGTGTTTCCCGGTTCGTTTGACTTTCATTCCAGGGTATTTTGAAGAATTCTCATCGGAATCACGGTGCTTGGGATAAGGAAAACATTCGATTTAGCCTCGTATTCCTGAACGATCAGTGGCTCAGTAAGTCCACGTAGGACGTATGCTGTGCAGCTACCTCTCGACTGGCACCAAAAAAAAGAGCATGTTCCGTTTTTCCAGCCCGTCGGATATGATGCACCATATAGTAGTCGAGGATCAACTCCAAGAAAAGCCAACTGCCAATCGTATAAATGGCCAGTATGAACCAATTAATTGTTGCAGGGGATCCGATCAAGATCATTCGATGCGTCAAATTGTGCAGATGAATGCGGACGTTTGAATCAGGTAGAAGCGGGTGCAACATACGGAAGTACGAGGTGACAAAACCAATACTATGATCTAAGTAAGCCATGCACTGAATGTAATTTATCAAGCGGTTGAATTCATCTGCCATCAAACGCTTAGTCGTAGCTGTTTTTGACAACTGAGTAGAAAGCAAAGCCATCGTCGCTTTCGAGTTAACTTTGGAATCGTCTCTTCCGGCATGCACATAACATGCTCCATGTTTAGGCATTCGAAATGCTCCCTGTACATGGACGAACTCGATCCAAGTTCTTCATCATGCAGGCAACTGGGTTTGGTGGCTACATTAGCCAAGACTGAATATCAAGGAGGTCTAAGATTCTTTCGAAGCTGAAACCCAATTGCAATGCGTGCATTTGTCAGGTTTCGTATTCACTGCCTTGTGGCTACGAGGGTCAGAGTGCAGCCTTTTGCGGAAGAGTCAATCACCAATCAAGGGTTTGATGCAAAGACAAATTAGGACGGATGTGAAACTGATTTGTTGATTCCTACCCCTTTTCAAGTCCCTCTACGGTAGAATCGTCTTCAGAGCTCTTCTTAGCTTCCTTCTCTACCGTAACCTCAGACTTATGGCAGCTCCGAGTTTCCATGCATTTATTCAATACTACGTTACCATATAATCTTACAACGTCTCTACAATCAATCCGTGAATGACAGTTCCATGAATGGACACCCGTGACGGGCAAAATTCAAGCTTGAACATGAAAATATTTGTCGAATTTGACCGGTGAAAGCCCTTCTATCTACCATGCGCCTCGATTCACGTCCACGGAATTTAAATCGCCATCTGGTACGGAACTACCTGTTCGATCGGTACCATCTGGGGTTGGGTATACATCTAAATGATGGTATGGATGCACGTTTTCAGTATGACTTGCAACTGCGGCGTCCTCTGGTGCCTTGTCACTTCCTACTCGCGAAATTAGAATTGTCAAACATATATAGACAATGTGACTAACTTGATGCACTTGGTGGAACACCTCCTGGCTCTGTGCTGGAAGAATGTGGCTGTTCAGCGGGTTTGTCCGAGTATCCGGCTTCGCTGTCATGGCTTGTTTGATCTCCCTTCGCAGCAGATTTTGTCTTCGACTCTCGTTCCTGCTCTTCCTTCTCTAAGTCCTCAATTTCCTTTCTCTCAGCCTCCAAATGAGCACGAGCAGCAGCTCCATCAGAGTTCATATAATCCAGCCATAAGATCCCATTCCACTCACCCAGGCGATCACGCGTTGTCTTTGGAAGTGAATCAATGTCGTGTTGCTCGGCGGGAGCATTTGAATCGCGGTCCATTATATTAAGCTGAGAACTGCGAGTAAAGTCGAAATAGAAGTTTGATATGTGATATTCAACGTTTAAAATCGTGACTTGATTGAACTACAGCAGCATTCTGAGAACTATATATGTTCCGAATGCGATCACCAAGACTTTCTCGAATCACGCCACATCAGGCAATGCCTCCGAATTTGACTTGCCATCTTATCACCTCTACAAAGGATACCTGTCGTCATGGCGTGAGATGAGCCGATGAGATGTCTACTATCAATTTATATGAGAAAACTTTAAAACGAGCAACTTCTCTTCAACCGTCGTAAATGTCAAGTCGAGTTTCGAATTGGCTCGAAGAGACTTTCATGTAGAGTACGGAGTACTCTACATGAAGACCGCATCCGTGCTGAGAAATTCATGTCGTGACGAGAAATTCACGTTGTCGCCGACTACGCCCATCACCACTGAAATGCTAATTATCCAAATCCAACTAAATACTCACGAATACTCGGGTTGTTCCAAAATTACACAATAAAGCTGAGTGTTGCGGTTTCTCCCGCGCAATCTGGCGGATTTTAACTGCGGAGGCACAATGTGCCCGCACTCTCTTTGTTTCTTGCAATTTCATTCAGTATACCACTTGCTTAAGGCTTTATCGTGTGTTTCATTCTTGTGGCATTAAGAGTAGGCTTGATGGAATTCATATGCAAAAGTTGCGACAAATGGTGGCAGAAAATCAAAGTTTTTATTTTAGTAGCCTAGACGCCAAGGTCGAAGCAAAAGGGCAGATGCCGATGAAGGTAGAAAGTCAAATCCATCTCCGGCAATTGCATTTTCTGTTGCATCCTCTACATTTGCCGAAGGTCTTCCAAGACGTTCATGAAAAATTTTATGGGAAGTACCACTGTTGCGTAACGCTGTAGTCTCCATATGCGTTCGAGCAGCCACCAATTGGCGGTTCAGGTACCCACTGAGCACATGAGTTTCCGCTCCCATCAGCGTTCAAAATGCAGAAATCGGAGCCACCACATCCAGTGAGGTGGTACCAGACTTGATCGAGTTCGAACCAGCCGCCGTTATAGGAACAAGGGTTTTCGTTATTGGGACCGAGGTATGCGTAGTTGCAAGCGTTCTCGCCATTAACCCAGATGGCATGATCTTGATGCCCGTCATCATAAGTCGCGACACCGTAGTTAAAGTTACCGGCGAAGGCGGTCTTGGCCAGGAGAGCGCCAAGGAGGGCGAAGGAAGAGGCGGTGAACTTCATTGTGTTGTTGTATAGGGAATTAACTTGAGGATAAAGTGGTAGTAAGAAGAATTTCTCGAAAGTCGAATGTTCAGGTTCTGTGTAGATCTGAAAGCTGTCGATGCTGGAGAATTGATCTTGGTCGAGATTCCAGTCGGACTTATATACCCAACGACTTCATCCCCTTTCTCTGTTGCTCAAGGCTTGATTGATTGAGAGCTAATTGCTATAAGCAATACTCTTGCTAATCAGATCATTCCAGAATCCTTCATTTAGCAATCACCCTTTTCGTAGATTAAATGCGGCTTACATTCCATCCTATTCCGGAGGAGCGGAGCTTTTAATTTACATCGTGATGTTCAAAGGCCAATCGGGTGTTGAAGTAGAATTCAGCTCAAACGCTCTCTCAGACGGTTCCACAATGTCAGATGGCAAATGGATTATATATGCAAACCCCGCGGTGAGCTCTTTCCCGAAATGTAAAAGTGGCAAGCAATTATATGCGCTGACACGGTGATGACATGGATTTGTGGTTGTAGGCCGGAGTCCTGTGCGTATAATTCGTGTGTCAGTCTCCATGTAAGAGTCCCGACAGGACACCCGAGATACCCAGAACGTCCGGGGCTCTCTAGGTTTGCGCTTGGTTGGATGTGAGGCTCCGTTCAGGATGGAAGCAAGTCTGTGTTTAGCAGCTACACCTAATTTTGTCAGCGGAGACTCAGGCGAGTACAAGAAGAGGCCAAGCTTGCGTTAAGCTAGTTCTTCGGTCTAGCCATAAACCCCTGACTAGGAGTAAGACGGTCAGCGAATCTTGGAGCAATATTGTTGAACGCTAGGACGGTTCCTGGTGCATTTCAACGTTATTCTAGCTGATCACAGGTCAGTGGTCACTGGGGTTAATTAAGTTTATGATAGAGTAAGCTTCCTCCGCACATGCCCGAATATAAGGCGCGATGTCACCGCTGACAGAGCGGAAGCACTAATTTTAGCGCTTTTCCACTCCTGAATGTCACGATCTGTAAGGTACACAAGAGCTGTGCAAGAAGAACTGCATTGGACAGCACAGCACATAGCTAGATGAGTGCTGCCAAATCGGTCGGAGAAGGCGACACTGTGGTAACACCGCTTATGGGTAAGATGCCAAAGCCGGTCATGTGACTTTGCGGTCAGGCCACACATATTCTCTTACAGCATTATATATTCCGTATGGACAGTAAGCAATGATTTAATTGGCGTGAATTGATTAAGAATGGCTTTCATGTATATCAACTACTCGTGAACACAATTTTCTCGAAACTGAAGCCGGGGAATCATACTCGGCATGATTAATATTCTGCACCTTTGATGAAGTAAAGCCATTTTATTTATGAAGTGAGTACTCGATACTTGGACGAGAAAGACCAATATTTTAGGAAAATATTCGAACCATTCGCATGTTTTGTGGACGATCTGAAATTAAAGGACAGTCTGATTGCCGGCAAGCTCATTTTCTTTCTATTCCTTAGCCCAGATTGACTGGAGATTTCCCTCGGTATCCTCAAAGCGAGCAAAAGCGCCCTGGTTACTTCCAATTTGAGTCTTAGGTCTGAATTCGGTCAGTGTTAGGGTGGGTGCATTGTCATACGATGTCTTCGGAATCATGCAGGAGAAACTACTACTTACAGGATGACTTTACCGCCGGCGTTTTTGACCTTTTCCAGCGTCTCTTCGATGCTCGCGACTGCGTAGTTGGCCACAACACTTTGCTGAGTAGGATTATGTTCGTCGGCAACCTTGACCAGATCCTTTGCATCTACAGTGTTGAAGGCGCCATTGAGGGAACCCTTGGTAAAGAAATTGATCTGCTTAACGTGCGGGACGTGGCCGGGAAGAGCATCAGCTTTGCAGTCCCAATCGAGAACTGACTGATAAAAGGCAATGGCACGGGCCGGGTCTGTAACTGGAATTTCCAGCCAACAGATCTGGCCTAGCTTAGGCCCTTGGCTAGTATCTGTGTCGCTGGAGCTCATGTCGTTTAAGTGAATATGTAAATGGCAATTGTGTGGAGACACGGAATGAATTGACGCTGAAGAAGAATTCAGAACGAGGTGGGGACTTTGAATTGGGGGATTCTGGTCACTATTTTATACTTTGGTCGTCGACCTTTGACCGCCGCTCTTCTGAGCCGGTTTCTTGCCATTATCACATTGTAAGGACGACGGCGTTGCAGTAGGATAGCGATTGGGTCGAGTTGCATCAAACGAAACGCAGCTTTCCTTCAAGCCGCGCTGTTGCCTGATACGGGTTTTCACGCCAGCGCGCATGCCACCTTAGTAAGCAAGCCCTCCACACCAGGATCTTCCGTGCTCAACTCGATCAATAATAGCAATTTTCTCAACGAATTCTCAATCAAATGGTTTAAAACATGGCAGAAATAGAGATTGAGCCTTTGCAAGTTGTTCTAGCTAAGATTCAGAGTCATCCAGGCGTCGTGGCTTCCGTAATTGCCTTCCACTTCTCGAGGTCCGCATCACAGCCTCGGCAGCCTCTGGTTCCTCCATATGTGATATTAGATCAACAACTTGAGCTGTATGGTGTTGAGCTTTTCGTGACTTCTTCTTTGGGTTATCGCCTGCTGCTTTCTGCTCCGTCGTGAGCTGCAAGCTAGCTAGGCGCTGCGCGAGCGCCTCCTCCTTCCGTGCCTCCTTCTCAGCCTTGCTCTTTGCGAGCTCTTCTTTCCTTTTTTGCCTTGCTTCGGCAGCTGCTTTCTTCTTCTCTGCTTGCTCAGCTCTAAGCCTCGCTTTCTCAAGCTTCTGCTTCTCTTTCTCTGCTTTGTTTGCCTCTATTTCTCTCTGCTTTTGCGCTTCAAGCTCTTTAGTCATAGAGATCTTTGCTGGCGAGAGAAACAGCGCATTTCCACCCTCTTCCGTTCGCAATTGAGCGAAGATCTTCTTCTTAGGCTTCTTCTTCTGCCTTTCTGCAAGGTAGGCCTCCTTGTAGCTGTCTCTCTCTAGGCGAGCACTCACTAGCTTGCCTTGCATCTCCACGTAGGCCTTCACTAGCTCTCTACCGTCATGGTGCAAAGCATCACCTATAACCTCTTGAAACATCTCTTTGATCTTTCTCCAGTCAGTGACGGAGAGAACTGACTTCCCACTGCTGCTTGCGGTTCCAGGTCTCTCTCCTGGAGGCTTCTGTTTCGTCGAGATCTGGTCCAGTACCGCCGAAGGATTGAGAGGATGTAGACCTGTTTTTCGCCATCCAGAAGCAATGTTAGCTTCTGAGAAGGCCTTTGCGAAGGCTGCTTTGAAGAGCGAGTAGAATTTGATCTTATTCATGCTGGTGAGCCCTTGCGTGGCTTGCAGCCACTGATCCAGCTCTTGTGTGTAATAGGTCGATAAAGGACTGAATAAGCTCACATCTAGAGGCTGTAGACGATGAGTTGTGTGTGGAGGAAAGGCGAAGAGGTGAATATTGTGTGATTCGCACCAGCTGAGAAAGTCCATATTGAGGTGAGAGCTGTGGCCGTCTACAATAAGAAGACGAGGATCTCTGCCTTGACGAGCCTTCTGCTTCGTATGGCGCTCAAATAACCTCATTAACCACAGCTGGGCGATCTCATTATTCGTCCATCCAGTAGGAGAAGCAGTAATATAAGCGCCGTCAGCTGGATCGTAGTCATCCAGCCACGTATCGAGTACTTCGCCTGATTCGGAAGGGTAGATCAAAGTAGGCGGCAGCGAGGTTCCGTCGGCACATACGCAGGCGAGAAGTGTCACCCAGGTTCTATTTCCATCTTGAGCAGCTCCTTTGAGCTTTCCTTGCTCTTTCCAGCTCCTAGTGAAGATCCGTTTCGTCTTATTGAGCACGCCGATGAGGAAGCCTTTCTCATCCATATTGTAGACGTTTTGTATCTCATACTTGTGCTCTTTGAACTTCTCTTCAAGCTTATTGAAGTATCTACTGATCATAAACCAGTTATCTGCCCTTTTGCGGCGAAGATCAAAAGCGTTGAGGTACTCAGAAGAGAGTTGATCTCGGTGCGATTTGACGAATCTGGAAACCCAGTTCTCTCCAGGCATTATACCGCAGATATTGTGGGCTAGGAGGCGAATATTGCGTGGATTCGGAGGCAGGCCTTTCTTTGTAAGCTTGTCGATGTGATTTATAAGGAATTTCTGTTGTTCGTAGTTCAAGAGACTGATTTGTTCGCGATATTGCTCTCGTGGTATCATTTTACCTCTTGCGCGTCGAGAAAGGGTTGATGGGTGCAATTTCTGGGAATTATTTGCATCATTCGAAAGAGGAAGTTCTTCTGATTCTAAAACACCAAGTTGTGGATCAATTGAGCTCATTTTCGTGGAGAAGATGGGTGCAGAAGAGTTGGAGAAACATAGAGTGGAGACGTGCGCGCTGTGGAGGTGTGCGCGGTGGCGCGTTCTCCCGTATGTGTAGGTCATTGGCCAATGGGAGATACGATGCTGAGGCATTTCAATGAAACGCACATGACTTGGCGTGCACTTCGCGACTCTATCACACACCAAAAAACACGTCCGCGGGCTTAAAGGCGTTGTGGATGTGCCAGGGCAGGGAGCATGCAGTGGTGCGTGACAAAGGGATGGAGCGAAGTTCCACCGTGATGCGACTAATTATCGTACTTCTACGCCATACGATTTCGCGCGTCGGTTACTGGTACGGTGTGAAGAGTCAAGAGAGCTAACGGCCAACGGACAGACCACATGCCGCACTTCGTCAAAGCCGAGCACCGAAATCGAAGCGTTCGTAGGCAGCAAAACATATTCCACGCCAGCTGAGCTCAAACAGAGATCAACATTAACACCAGTTCGGTCCTCAGTTGGGAGGATCTTCAATACGACATCAAATTTCTGTGGCACCATACCGTAACTTTGCCGCACCGTCCTCGGTGATAGCGCCCAATGGCCGGTGCAGCAGCGCTGGTGGGATTCTGTGGTATAAACTGTGATGCGTCTGTAGGCTGAGTCGTGAATACGGCCCTACTGTCCCAATCACTAGCAATGATGCCGTCGAAGTCGTAAGTTTAGGCGGAGAACGAGAAACGAGACCTAGGGGTGAGGTTAGGCACGATTACTGTCTCGGAAGGACAATGAATCGACCCTTGTTGAGAGCGAATCGGATTAGTGATCAGAATTGAGAAAGAAATATCAGACTCCGCGTCTGTCAGCTGAATGGTCTCTGTACGCCTCATTTTCTGGCAAGCACCAATGGACTGCTTTAGTTGATCGTGGAAGCGGGAAGTGTTTGCCGCTCACAGTGAATTCATAACCTGGATGAAACTCGACTGAGATGGACGAAAATGACAGGACTATATGGTTCCGTATCTCCAAACTCAAAGTAGGCTGCCAACAAATAGTTGTGACGTCCCAAATGCATCTCTATTGTTCATATTCAACCATGAATCGTAGTGGGTTTTGCTGAGTTAGGCGAAGTGCCAACTTGAGCCTATGGGCGAAACACGAATGACAACAGAGCTGAAGAGTGCTAGTGTACGGGCGTTTCTTGGTGTTGGCGACGACTCCTCGATCACACCACCAACCTATTCGTTTCAAAGAGGTGAGAAGCGATACAACCATCAGTATTACGAATTTACACACTAGGAAACGAAAAATTGAAGGCATTGAAAGTTAATTGTCTGCATAGATATTAAAATTCTGATGCGCACCATTTCAAACTTACCCTGCAAAGGAGGCGCTCGGGAGGCGCCTAAGCTAACACGGTGGTGGCGTTCGGAAAGGCCTGCTACTCCATCGTTCAACTCCACAGAGTCGAGAGATGGTGGCATCACGGACATCTCAAATGGATTTTGCTTTTGTACTTTACCCCGAAACGATCTTAGCACTTTGGATCTTCTCCGCTTGCGGCAGTCTAATGTAACAGCTCCAAGCCCGGTGCCCAAACTTTATTTCGTCTAGGCATCAGAATTAACCCACGTTCAGACTTCGACGTATAAATTCGCAGTCGCTGTAGTCCGTGAACAAAGCATCTCCTTGAGACTCTTTTTTCTTCTCAATCTGCTCGTCACATACAATTCCGTTCTGCGGTCAGTCGACGAGATTATGACTTTGTCACCACCAAGAATCGCCATTGCCGGCGGTGGTCCTGCTGGACTAACCATAGGTCTTCTTCTTTACAGGCGTGGCATCCCATTCACAATCTTCGAACTTCGCCAAAAGCCGACCGATGAAGAACTTGCTAAACCATCCGGCATGCTCGACCTCCATGATGAATCCGGTATCACCGCGATCAAGGAGTGCAACCTGTTTGATGAATTTCTCAAGCGCACTGGAGAATGCAGCGAGCAGCAGAAGGTTTCGGATAAGGACGGCAACATCCTCCACAAGGACGATGGCGAGTTGAGTGAGCGTCCTGAGATCTCCCGTCACGCACTCACCAAGCTCCTCATCTCTCATATCCCTACCAACCAAATCAAATGGAACCACAAGCTACTCTCGGCTACAAGCTCCACTACTTCCGGACGCACTGAAATCGAACTCGACTTTGGAACGAACGGCAAACAAACGTTCGATCTGGTCATCGGCGCAGACGGTGCGTGGTCCAAAGTCCGCAACCTGTTGACAAATGTCAAACCACAGTACGCAGGTTCGCAATGCATCACTCTGAACGTGCCTGAAATCACCAAGAAATACCCGCACCTCGCGGAGCTGGTCGGCCTGGGCAGCTTCTCGGCGCTCGGCAAACGCCACGGCGTTATGTCGCAGCGCGGCCCGCAGGACGCGGCGCGCATCTACATCTTCCTGTCGGTCGCGGACGAGCACTTCGTGGCATCGGCCGGCCTCGCGGGCAAGACGGCGGCGGCCGCTAAAGCGCAGCTGCTGGACGACGACGCGCTGCTCGGCTCCTTCGGGCCCGCCATCAAGGCGCTGGTGGCGGCCGCGTGCGACGAAGACGAGGCCGCCGCTCTTGACATCTACCCGCTGTACATGCTGCCGGTCGGCTGCGCCTGGGAGCATAAGCCCGGCGCCACGCTCATCGGCGACGCCGCGCACCTGATGTGTCCGTGGGCCGGCGAGGGCGTCAACCTCGCCATGTGGGACTCGCTGCTGCTGGCTCATGCCATTGCGAAGGCGTACGAGACCGCCGCTGCGGATGCCGTCGCGTTTCAGAGAGCGCTGGATCCGCTGGTGAAGGAATTCGAGGTCGAGATGGTGGCGCGCGCTAAGGAGAAGGCGGAAGAGACTTTGAGCAATGGTCAGATGTTGTTTGGGGAAGATGGAGCAAATGCGTTTGCTGAGTTCTTCCGTAGGGTTTACCAGCAAGAATAGAGACTCCGTGGTGCTGCGACATGAGGTAGAGCGTAATGCATGGCGATATGAAGTGTTACCTGAAAGAGTCGGGATTCCACCGGATTAGATATCGCATAACGCCACGCCGCTTCATTATTTTAATCTCACAATAGATATTACTAGACTTAGATTAGATGCTATTCCTCACAACAAGCATGCATTCAAAAGCGTATCATTGTTTGAATAAATCCTTCTCCATTTCCGTATTTGTGAAACAGAATGCATACGAAGGCATGAACAAGAGATTTGGTTCACGTACTTTTCTATTCAGCTATCAGATTTTGAAATTTGAATGAGTCATAAAGTCGTCTATAGTATCTTGGCCTTCGTTTACACCCTCAAGCATAGAAAGAGAAACCTAGAGTCTGTATGCCTTTGTTCCCGGGCCGTACTGTGTCATATCAACTGAGTACAGTCCACGCTGAGAATACATCTCCTCGCTGGAAATGAGTACCGACATGGTCAACGCGCTCGCTCCGGCTCTCAAAGCGTATTTGACAAAAGCCGCACCAAAGAGCGGCCGGGTATTGCAGCGCAAGGTCTACAGGCTCTCGGTACCAACCATCCAAAAGGTCAGGGCCGACTCCATTCCTTGGAGTAATGGCTCCTTTGTCGTTGCGTCTGCGTCGCTTCACGTGTACGCGGTCAATGTGATTGCGAAGATGATCTTTGCGAGCAAACCTGCGAGCTCTGGGTGGGCTGTGAAGACATTTATCGATTTCAAAATGCGTTTTGAAATGGGATATTCGAGGGTCGAAGAGGCCGCAGAAGGCACAATGCTCACACACAATCGGGGGCGAGCCATCAGGCATACACAGCCACATCTCTGGAAGGTGTGTTGCCTCGTGTTTCTTCCAATCATATTTGTCCTTGAAACACTTTCCGCAGCCCAAGGTGCACGCAAAGGGTTTGTCGAGCAAGTCTGCTCCCATATGCTCCGAGACCGATAGGTCGCTGGCGAGACCTAAGGAGTGCGCTTGACGTTTTCCTTTACGCCCAATCGCGTGTTGCAATGTTGGGCTTCGTGTACATGCTGCTGTGGAAGCTTGACTGTCTTTATGGTTGTTAGAGTATGAGTTGCCAGAATCTAGGATGATAATTATAGCGAACTTGGTGGTACGCCTAGACTACCGCTGATAATTGCCGAATCTACCTGGTTGGCGCCAATGCTTTGCGTTGTGGAGAGGTTAAGGGCGTTGCATATGTCCCCTATCGCTATTCCGTGATCAAAGCCAACAGAGGTCTCGATTGATTCATGTAGCATTGAAGGGTAACGAGAGTGTTCGAAGGACGAGCCAATATTGTAACCATCTAGGTTCATTGATTTGGCGATGTGTGTTTCCTTACTCAAAGATTGATTTGACCTGGAGCGTGTTTTGTCCCTAGATCTCTTGTTCGTGAACCAGCAGCGAAGTTGCTTCACGCTTTTTCCGGATGCCTCTGATAGCTGTGACATTTCATCTTTGGTAGGATATGGGTGGGAATAATGGCCGTAGTACCAATCGGACAGGACGCCTTGTCCACGGCTATTGGTAGCTACATCTAGGCCAGGCTGCGTGCATTTCGATGACGACAACCAATCGCCGGCAATGGAGCTACTTACTGGAAAGTCTATGAAATGACCTGTAAGTTTAAAAAAAAAAATTTGCAAAAAAGGGTCAAAGGCGGTGGGAATTTGTACGCAAGTGATGGAGAAATGGTAAGAAGAAGCGGAAACTTACTACCACCGCTTTCATTTTGCTCACCGAAGTCCTCGAAGGCTGGTGGCAGGGCTTCGGATTCGGAAACATTTCCGCCGCATCCAGGTGCCTCCAAGAAGAGCATCTCATCAGAAGACTCCACAGCGTAGAGCCCAGAGTTTCCGACGGGATTTGTGCTTAATTCGAGTGACGCGGCGAGGGAAATGTCGAAAGGCCTGTTGAGTGTATCCGAAGAATTATCGCAATCCGGATGAATCTCGAAGATATGCTCCATTGCGTTTTCAATGAACTGGCTGTTGCACTATGGTTGCGGTTCCAGTGTGGCAGCGAACGAGCGTTGCCACATTTATATGTTATTATGCCATCAATGACATTCAGGGCGGTGGCTTCGTGGGTTTCCATGATCTGAACTGATGACAGCAATCGAGTGGTTTCGTGAGAGCGTGGCCGTGTTCAGTCAACTTAAAAAAGATAAAGGGTCGAAGTTACTTTACGTTAGTGGCGGTAAAATAGGCGGTGCTCGTGAATGCAGCGGGGCCAATTTCGGGATCTAACGGGCGGAAAACCGGCCGTTTCGTTCGCAACAAATTTGTGTGGGATGATGAGATTTATCCCACCGTTTTTGAGATTTGTCCCGCTCCGAAGTATCGAAATCCACCAAATTCGCCATAACATCAGCATTTTGAAAGCTATTTTCTATTTAAATAATTTTTATTGTATATTTTGAAGTCTAAATAGTTGCTAGATATCGAAAATTAAGGTAAAATCGATTATGATATTTGCGTTGTCAAAAGTCATGCCAAGAATGCCTTACTGCCTCAGTGCGATATCTTAGCGGGCCTCCCCTAATTTTAGCGGCTCCGCTAATTTTGGGGTACCCTCACTTTTATCACGTATTGTGTATGTAGTGATCAGGCAACAAGGCATTTTAGCATGACTTTTGAGTCGCACTTATGTCGAAGTGCAGTACCTACTCACCAACTTTAACGCGCAATTTAATCACAACTTGAAGGTTTATGAGGCTCTAAATAATAAGTGATATTACCTAAGACTCAGAGTTTTATTTGAATGTTTAAATAAGAAATTATCTTCAAAATTGGCGATGTTATGGCAGATTTGGTGGATTTCGGTACTTCGTGTGGGATAAATCTCAAAAACGGCGGGATAAATCTCGCCAGCCAAATTTGAGATTGGCATTGAAAACAAGGTAGTGCGTCTCGTAACGGGCGGTGTAACAGTACAAAGATAGTCGCAAGTTACTCTAGAAAGCTTTGCCGTGGTGGAAGAGTTCCCCAAAGGCCCAGAAGTTTTTCATAATGTTCTCGGCCAGACGAGTGCAACCAAACCGAGAATGCTGACACCCGCTTCAAATGATTACCGGCGACCTACATGACACCTCCAACGTCAAGACCAGTAAAAGAGTTGGGCTACGCCTACTTCCCGAAACAGAAAATCAGGTGACTTGCACACATCTTGATGTGCGTCCCGTTGTTTATCATATAAAGTATTTAGTCTCGAACGAAATAACTGGAGTACTACAGGTGCATTTCCAGTAGACCGATGGCTTCTCCGGTAGACAGGTTGTGGGTTCTTATCGATGGAGATGAGTTTATCGTCAACTCGTGTACTGAAGGCTTTCGTTAGCACTACAACCCAGAAAATGATGGGCTCGGTCAAGAATCCACTGGGCAGCAAGAAGTGAAGCTTGGGATGGCCTCGTCAGCAGCTTCCGATAGGTTACGGTGCGATTTTGTCGCCCCGCATGCCGAAACATTTCAGTTTGAATAAGCGAAGCATGGTCAACCATCTTTTGCGCAACGACAATGGCGAACAAACGCATCGAGCAGGCAGAGATTGAGAAGTACTGGGAAATCTTTTCGTCGCTGACCAACGGTGGCACGCTCCTCAACGGTGCGCAGGCCGCACCCGTCCTCAAAAACAGCCAGCTTCGCGACGACCAGCTCGAGCGGGTGTGGGACCTCGCCGATGTCGACAACGATGGCAGTCTCGACTTCGAAGAGTTCTGCGTGGCCATGCGGCTGATTTTCGACCTGGTCAACGGGGTATGTAGCCACACTGAATGAACCCGCGTCGTGCGGAGGCAGCAGGAATTCGCTAACGCAAGCGCAATTACCATGCAGGAGTATAGTGATGTACCTCAGTCGTTACCAGATTGGCTGGTTCCTGAGTCAAAAGCCCATCTTGTGCAGGCGAACCGTGCCTTGACTGGAAGGCAAGCTGCGTTCGAGCGTGTCGACGACTCCGATGATGATAGCTCCGGTCTCAAGGACGGCTTCGATTGGTACATGAATTCCTCCGACAAAGCCAAATACGAAGAGATATACACAGCGAACCGCGATAGCCACGGCGAAATATCCTTTTCCTCCCTCCAACCGCTGTATGATAGCTTGGATGTCCCGGATACCGACGTGCGGAGCGCTTGGAATCTGGTGAATCCAAGCGCTGGGAGGACAATCGGCAAGGATGCATGTCTGGCGTTCTTGCATATACTGAACAATAGGCACGAGGGATACAGAATACCCAGAAGCGTACCAGCGTCTTTACGAGCCAGCTTTGAAAGAGGCACAATCGACTACAATATCGACCGAGTTCAGAGCCCAGCGAACTCAAGATGGGCAGTCAAGGGAGACGAAAACACAAGTACAGGCAGGAAAGCCAAGTTTGGAGACACATATCTCACTAGGTTGGGAGTGGGCGATAAGAGCGGGTATCGTACCAAAGGTACAGACTTCAGCGGCACAACTGGAGATGATGATTGGGATGCGGTCAAGCTCAAGCGGCAGTTGAAAGACCTGGAAGACAAGATCGAGCGCGCGGAGAAGGAGGCTGACAAACGCAAGAATGGCCGCAGAGAGACAAAGCCGGCTCTAATCAAACGAGAATTGGAGATGCTTTTGGACTACAAGCGTAAAGAGCTCAGGGACCTTGAGAATGGCGAAGGCAGATACAAGGAAGGTGGGAGTTTGAAGGGTTTGGCGGATGATATCGCCAGTGTGAAAGAGCAGATCGATGGTTTGGAAGCGCATCTACGGACTCGGGAGGGAGTTCTGGATGATCTCAAGAGGAAGATTGAGGAAGAGAAGGCAAGGTGAACTTGTTGTTAGCTATGTATAGAGAGCTACGTAATGTAGTTGATTTGTGGTGGAGTTGCTGCCCTACGTATATCGCTACGGAGTTCGATGACTTCCATGAGTTCTGTTTCCCGATTCCATAGCAGCACATCTACTCTTGGACGGTACATGGCCACCAGGACCAAAGGCTTGTTGACAGAACTGGGTCCGATCCACTGCTCTCTTCAAAGGAGTTGCTGTTTGCTGCGTGGACAAGTGTATCCCTAGGGCAGAGAAGAGTTCGCAATCGTCTCGGCATCGGAAAGTTTCAAACCTTACGTCAATAACTTGTAGCTACGTGTATTTTCCAACCTTCGTGAACCTGTCTTAGTAGGTGTTACAGCGAGAAACTCCAATGGCTGCGAAGCGATGTGAGGGCGCTGATAAATGCAGCCTTAGGCAGATCGCAGGCAGTTTGCTTCCAACGCGGCGTCGCAAATGTTTCCATTTAGTTCATCCTCCAGGGCACGCGATCAGTTCCAGGACTTCCACGCGCTTTTGAAAATGGGCGACTAAGGTTGCGTGATGTTTCTCTGCCGCATTTCACCGTTCTACAGCTCTTCGGAGCGAGCTTGCGTGGATAATACGGGCTCGTTGAATTCCAGATATAGAGTTCGCTCAACATAGAATCCGGAGCACCAATCTAACGATGTATGATTCCCTGGCAGAGAAAGCCCATGATTATCGTTGCAATCGGGATCCCAGTAGCTAGAAGAGCTTAGAAAGAGGAAACTTGGATAATCGGCATCAAATTTCATTCCGCACAGTCCAAAGGCCTTGATATCGCTTTTGCTGGACTAGGATGCACGTTTGCAATTCCGAGCAGCCGATTCGGTTACGAACTTGCGCCTCTGGCAACGCAATACGTAGCTCAAGCAGGACAATCTTCGTTATTGATTGCGAAACTGCATTCTTGGCCTTTCCTTTTACCGTCACTGATTCGCTGGATAATGGTTCTAGAGCAAGTCGGAACTGCTGTGGATGTGCGAGCCGCATAATAGCGCCATTGTTTCAACGTGCACGCATACTTGGGTTCGTACGGACTGACGTTGAGATGCATGCGAAGCATGGAACGGAAATCTTCCTCCTTGATTTCGAAAAGCGCAAATTAGGTTGTCATGATAACGCTGGTACAAATGAGTGCCTTTGCGACCTCTACCTCGTGGTCTTCACACCTTCAGCATGACGTGAAAACATGGTAGCGGCCGACAAGCGTGTGTGGATCCCAATCGTTTCGAGCTTTATCATTTCATTTTCTTACTTTCTTTCTCACTTCTTCTGCAACGACATTCGCGATGCAATAGAAATATTCCACTGGCTAGAAGCACCTAAAGTTAGAGAGGCTCGGAGAGTCAGCACCTATAATTTTGACATTACACCTACCGAATTCACATGCCAATATGGCTCAATTGACGACGGAAGTTCGCTCAGACCACCAATACCCAATGTCGCACATTTCATCATCGGTCTCCATGACGCTGAACTCTCGTTTCCAGCTTACTTATCGATTCAGTCCACACTTCAGATGCTTCGACCGGACATCGTGAAGTTACACCACACGGAGAATCTCAACAGGCAGAATGGACATCTACAGAAACTACTCAGTGACGAGCGAGTCCAACTGAAGCATCATGACGCCGAAGTAGTGCAAGATGCCATGCGCGCTTCGCGGCACTACGCCCATCTATCCGACATGCTCCGCTTGCAGATTCTGTATCACGAAGGCGGCATCTACCTCGACGCAGACGCATACGTTCTCCAGCCATTCGACGCGCTACGGCGCTCACCATGCGACGTCGTCATGGCGCACGAAGGCGGCGACCGCGCAGGTCTCACCAACGCCATCATCCTAGCGCGACCTGGTGCCGCGTTCATCCGTCGATGGATCGCCAGCTACGCGGACTTCCGCGAGGACGAGTGGAACCAGCACTCGGTGGTGCTGCCGGCGCGCATGGCGCTCGAGCCCGGCCACGAGTCCGAGGTGTGTCGCCTCAGCCCGCACGCCTTCTTCTGGCCCACCTGGACACCCGACCATCTTCACTGGATGCACGAGCCGCTGGGAGCGCGCGGATACGCCGCCACACAGAGCACCCTTCGCGCCAATAATGGCAGCTTGTTTGAGGGCCAGATGGCTTATCATGCGTGGAATAGTGTGGCTTGGCCCAAGTATTTCAGTGTGATGAATGAGGAGGTGGTGCGTACCAAGGTGACGAGGTTCAATTTAATGGTGAAGAGATTCTTGGACCAGGATGACGTTGTATATCCAGTACAGAACGAACTCTGAGTTTGGTAATTCGGTGCGGAGCACAGGAAAGCACGTGATGTTAGTGCTTTCCAGATATTCTCGGCTGGATGTCGTCACTAGGGTAAGCTCCGAGGATATGCGGAAGTGTACATACAGTATGCAGTTGCTTCGTATCTGATACACTCGCCAACTGAGTCCATTGTCCGGATTGGTATAGGGGGCATAAGCATTGTAAAGTTAAGGTTAAAGATCTGACAATCCGCTATGGTGCAATTGGTGAGTGCGATCTGATTAGGCATCGCTTGTGAAGTACTCGATAAAGCTGCATCATTTGTGCTCGTATCCATCGGGCACGAGGTCGGCGCGGGTGGCGTAACGCGACGCTTCGGAGCCGTCTTGGCAAAGATCCATTTATTCTCCGCAGATGGTAGGTGAGATTTGCCACAGGTTTAGCAATCGATCAGCGTAAGTTTAGTAGTTTTGGTCACTTTGCAGCAGAATTTATTGCCAAGCCCTCCGCTGGTTGGGGTTCGTGCTGACGCTCCCCACTGATTGGCTACAACAGTATCACGACTTTCCCAATGCGGAGCGACACATGATGTTCTGCTGGGAGGAGTTGAGAGTCTTTTCTCTGTCTTTCCTGGGTTACCATGAAGATATACTATAGAATTCCGCGGACTGATCTTTCCGAGTCTCAAGATAGAACGATTCAGTTGGGCAATTACGAGATCTGTACCATCTACGCAACCCGCAGTGACGTCCTTGTAGAGCTGAGGTAGTAGCCGTGGGTGTCGTAGCCGTTTGGTTCCGTTCCATGGTGAGTGCCTACTGGTCGGTTTATTTACTTGTATGCAGTACATTTTGCTTTGACATTTTCAATTTCTCCGAGAAGCCGTGCTCTACAATCCACATTTCGCCTCGCAGCAGAAGAAAGCTTAATTGTATATTCTCGCAGCCTTGAGCCTCCGAGCTTTATCCTACAACATCCTCCGACGCACCTCTGTACCTAACGAACACAACAATCAATCATCGACTCCATCATCACAATGGCTCCTCTCATGTCATTCGTTGTTGCTCTCTTCATTGCGCTGTTGGCCTCAGTCACAGCCCAGTTCACAAACCAGAGCGCACCATTCACGCTCGTTGTCCACTCCGAAAATGCTACTTACAATGGTGCATCACTCTTCAGCTGCCATGAAGGCGCCGCCATCGAAGCCTTGTGTGTGACTGCTGGCGGTACCGCAGTTCAAGAAACTGGAGCACCTACGGGATCCGTCTATTATCTGAACTACAGTACCTATTCTGGTCCCGACCTCGGTCTTTTGACATACAACCTTGAAGTCACTGGTAAGACATATTCCTTGGTTGCAACTTAGCCATCGTTGTTACTCCGTACTCTATTTCTTTTTTTCTGCCGAAGATCATCAGCCTCGAGAATTTCATCAGCAGGAAGAGACGATACTGATTTCAAGCTCACTGCATTCGCACTGATCGAGCACCTCTCGCTTCCTTTCACCAAGCATCGTCTGAAGCCAACATCTAAGTCGGTACCCTAACTCAGTAGTATAGGCGAATCTGGCCTGATGAACGAATCCGAAGCTCTCCTCATCAACTACAACATTGGATCGAACATCGCGGTTCCGCTTTTCTTTCCTGGTAGTGAAAATGCCCAGACCGTCGGCTTCACAGCAGACGATAAGCTGTATATCCCGTCGTACCTCAACGATACAACTGTACCACCAACTCCAATCGATCCACCTGCCAATCTCACGCGTTGGTACGTGTGCGAAACAAACCCTACGGGCTACACGTACATCACGCTGTCGTGGAAGCTCGGTCAGGGTAAACCGGAGAACCCGAGCTGTGTCAAGGTCGGTGTGAAGAGGGTTTGGTCCTGAGAAGCTCCTCGACGGTAAATGGACGACTGAAGGATTGAGAGAACGGAATGTGGATCAATGAATTCTTTATGAGATGGGGATGAAACTCGAACGGACTGGAACTTAGGATATGCATTACCGGGGAGGACGATTGAATACATCACTTTGTTTGCATGACCACGGTGTCTTGTGGGGCTTTCAACAATGAAAATATGAGTCCGGAGTGGGCCTTTTTCATTTGAATTGTCGTGTTCGACACAGTCCTTCAAGCTGGTTATTGCTCTAGGTAGCATGAGATACGGTAATTGTTAGAAGCGGTCATGCAAGACCAATTCACCTCTGAGATTCCTTTTGCTTACTGATGTCTGCTTTCCCGCCTGGTAGCTCTGAAAAAGTAATTCGTATTTGAAGTTGTGCAAAGGATTGCTGCGCGCTGGATGAACTCGATCTCGGCAATCTAACGACTTTAAGCCGTGATCGCGCGTGGCCGACGCGTCTCGCCCATTCTTCATTTAATAATCAGCCGTGTCCCTTCAATTCGTCTTCCACTTGACTCACACCCTTCCATTATCTGTATTAATCTTCAATCGATCAGAGCTAGATCAGAGCTAGACGCATTTTTCCCTCTCACAGCTTTTGTTCAATGCCTTCTTCACATAGATTTGAATAGAAAATCATCTACAATTCTATTCGCACCACCACCATGAACACGTCTCCTACGACGGCGCGATCCGTCTCCAGTCCGCACTCAATGAATGACTCTACTCCTGCTTCATCACCTCCACCTACGTCCGATGATGCTAATGCCATTTCCGAGGCTATGCAAAAGGAAGAAGACGAGTTGCGTCGGCATCGCGATGCCGAGGAGGACAAACTCGATGATCGCCGTGCAAAGGAAATGAAAGATGAACTGGCACAAGGCTCAACTGTTGTAAACGAAAAGTTTAAGAGGCTGGATTTCTTACTGAAGCAAAGCACGCTCTATGCGAATATCATGTTGGAGCAGATGCAGCGAGAGGAACAGGATACAGAACGTGAAGAGAAAGCTGAAGAGGTGGCAGAAGTCGAGCAGAGACGAACCACAAGAGCACACGGTATCCAATCCGAACATATCGAGTCAATATCTCCCAAGAAGGGAAGAGGAAGACCCAAGAAGAAGGCGACTAAGGACGGCAATATCAAGAGCTTCTTCAAAAAGGAAGATCTGCAAGCTGCGGCCTCTGCTGCGAAGACCAAGGATGATGACAAGGTCAAAACAAGCGACGTTGGCATCCAGAACTTAAAGTCTGCTCGACAGCCTTCACTCGTCACTGGTGGTACGATGCGCTCATATCAACTCGAGGGATTGGAGTGGCTATTTCAACTCTACAGTAATGGCGTCAATGGAATTCTCGCAGATGAAATGGGTCTTGGAAAAACCATCCAAACCATCGCATTCCTTGCTTTGTTGCGAGAGAAGAAGTCATATGGTCCATTTCTCATCGCCGCTCCTCTAAGCACTACAACGAATTGGGTATCTGAATTTAGGAAATGGACTCCAACCATCCCAGTGATCCTCTACCATGGTTCTAAGGCTGACCGGGAAGAGATTAGAAGGAAGAAATTCAGAAACCCGGGCTCTCCAGAGTTTCCAATTGTCGTTACCAGCTATGAAATCTGCATGAACGATCGCAAGTTCCTCGCAAATTTCGGCTGGACATTTCTCGTCATTGATGAAGGTCATCGGATCAAGAATCTCGATTGCAGACTAATCCGTGAGTTGCAGAACTATCGATCTGCAAATAGATTGCTCATTACAGGTACACCACTACAGAACAATCTTACGGAGTTGTGGAGCCTGTTGCACTTCCTCATGCCCGATATCTTCACTGATCTCTCTGAATTCGAATCCTGGTTCGATTTCTCATCTCTAAAAGACAAGAAGAGCTACGATGCGATTTTCACTAAAGAGCGGAAGGATAATACCATTGCAAAGTTGCATGCCATCCTGCGACCGTTCTTACTCCGACGTGTCAAGATGGACGTGGAGAAAATGCTACCGAAGAAACGAGAGTACATTCTGTATGCTCCACTCACACAGATGCAGAATGAGTTATACCAGGCTATTATCGCAGGCACAAGCAGAGCTTACCTGGAAGAGAAAGCCGTGGAGAGAATCAGCATGAGTGGTACCTCAACCCCAAATAGTGTTCGCAGTTCTAGTATTGGTCTCAAGCGCAAATTTCCTGCCAGCAGAACCAACACACCGAATAAGAGTGCAAGGACAAGCCGTGAGACAACACCGGAAAGTACTGGTAGAGGCCTTCGCGGGAAGAAGAGGAAGAACTACGAGGAATTGAGCGACTCAAAGTATTTCAAGCAACTCACTGACCTGAGCGATTCTGACGACGTATCAATGGAAGACATCCAAGATGAAGAAGAGATCATCAGAGAAAAGACCTTGGAACTCGCAAAACGGCAAATCGCAGCGAAGAAGATGCAGAATCCAATCATGCAACTCCGCCTTTGCTGCAATCATCCATACAACTTTTTCAACCCATTTGAAGTCGAAGGTGCGGTAGGAGCTACCGATGAAGCTGGAGAACCCGACGAAACGCTAGTCAGCACCAGTGGAAAGATGATGGTGCTGGATCGACTACTACCGGCATTATTCAAGGACAAACACAAGGTACTCATCTTCTCGCAATTCAAGACGCAACTGGACCTTCTCTCGGAATACTGCCGGCTGCGCGGGTGGGCGCACTGCCGCATCGACGGTTCAACAGCGCAATCGGAGCGGCAAGCGCAAATCGATGCGTTCAACCAGCACGGCAGCGCCGCCACTGCCGTCCCCGTGTTCCTGCTCAGCACGCGCGCCGGCGGCCAGGGCATCAACCTGGCGGCGGCCGACACCGTGCTGCTCTTCGACAGCGACTGGAACCCGCAGCAGGACCTGCAGGCCATGGACCGCGCCCACCGCATCGGCCAGACCCACAATGTCCTCGTCTACCGCCTCGCTACGCGCGGCACCGTCGAGGAGCGCCTGCTCGACTCCGCGGAGGCCAAGCGCCGCCTCGAGAAGCTGGTCATTCGCAAGGGCAGCCTCAGGGATAGGGCCGCAGACGGGAGATCGGGCGGCGAGGAGGAGCTCGCGGAATTGAGGAGGTTGTTGGGAAGGAGCGACGGCGAGGCTTTTGAAGTGGAGGATGGACATGGTGTGCTGAGTGAGAGAGACCTGAGGATTCTTACAGACAGATCGGATGAGGCTTATGAGAGAGCTGCTGAGGGATTGGATGTAGGTGATGCATTCAAAGCTGTTGAAGCCAGAGGCGATGAAGGATTGCTGAAGGCGCTGAGGATATAAAAATGCGCCAGGATCATATTATTTGATATTATAGTTGACATCTTCCTCTAACTACTAAAAGCTTAGAATTAAAACTGAATGCTCCCTAACAGTAAGCTACCGCTACTACCTTAGAAATCGTGCTTCTTGTACAAAGTCGCCGTGTCGAGTATACTGCCGTTCTTGCTAGCATAGAACTCAGTGGTTAGGTGTGTTGAATTGTGAACCGTGAACAGACTCCAGCCGTACTCAATAATGAGCTTGCGAGAAGTATTGACAATAGGCCCGGGAACATCCAGACCGTCGTAATGGCCCCCAGCACCATTTACGATGTACCATGGTGCACTTGGGTTGTTTGTGATCTCTTGGGCAACACCATTAGCGATAGCCGATTGGCGTTCGTAAAAGTGTTTGTGGCCATGGAGGACAAGATCGACGCCATACTTAAGGAAAATCGGTTCGAAGGCTGCTTGACATTCCGTGCACTCGCTGTTACTGACGTACCAAGGACGATGGCCACCCACAATTACCCAAGGTGTTTTCTTGCGATCCACAGAGGCAAGGTCCTTCTGAAGCCAAGCGAGTTGCGTTCCGGGAGGAGCGAATGGACCAGCGTCTTCATCACCCTCTCCACCAGGTTCATCAGGTGCGTTGGGAAAGTCTGTTTCAGTGTTGAAAACGACAAAGTGCACCAATCCATAGTCAAAGGAGTACCAAAGGTTTCCAAGGCCATTGGACTCTTTAGAGGGCATGCTGGATACAAGTAAGCAAGTATTCAACGTAGATATGACTATCGAAATTTAGGACTGCTTTAACTTACTTCCAGTGGGCGATATACCCAGTGAAATTCAATTGGCCGGGCACACATATAGTTAGATTGGATCCGTTGTCGCAGTTGGCTTCATGATTGCCTTGAAAGAGTTAGCAAACATACTTCAACCGCAACACAAATTGGAAAACATACCCACGGCAACCATGTATGGACGATCTTGAGAAAGTTCCTCAATTTCATCATAGAATTCGTTGAGAATTTTATCGTACTCGGCGCCGTTATCAGACTCGTTGAGTGGCTTGACGTATCCTCCCGTTTCCTCCTTGAGCCATGCATCGGCGTAAGCAAGGTCACCAACTGGGAAAAGTCAGTTGATGGAATCGAATGCGATATTCAATACGGCAACGTACCATGCCATATGAATTCATAGTCCGATTTTAGTGCCTGGAGAGATTGAATCGTAGTGGTATCGTTAGGACCCAGTGGGTTGGCCGCACCCTTTCCGACAGTTGTACTGAGACCATCAGGTCCAAAGGTACCCATATCTCCCACCATGGCAAATTTGAACGGATCACATCTGCCACGGTGTGACGATGTTGTGAAGCTGTTGACCTGGCTACCGCATTCCGGTTTGTAATAGTATGTGGTATCTGTCTCAAGGCCGGTGATGGTCACATGATTGTTCCAGGTGGAAGACGACGGATAGGTGATGGATATGTCAGATGAAGCCTCACCGTTGAGGTTTCTAGCGTCCCTGCCGAAGTATACGTTGGGTTTGTCTAACTTTTGCTTGGTGTTCCAACTGACGGCCATACCATTGTGACCGGCATAGGCCAATCGAATCTGTGTTGGATTGGTATTCGCATTGCAATTATCAGCCAGAGCAGTGGCAGCAAATGCCACCGCAGCGGCAGCAGTGCTGACGGAGAACAGCATGACGACTAATTATGAGAACAAAGACCTACAATGCGAATCCCGTCTACGGCAAGCAAACCCTTCTGGAAACTGGACCATGGCGCCTTTATCAATTCAGCTGAGGCTTTCCAGGGTTCGCTATTGAAGCTCACGGGCCTCGCAAGTGTATGTGACTTTTCCAGCACTACATGTTGTTGTAGAGGAAGTCGACAAATGAAGTGGAGGATCTGACATGCTGTTTACATGCCCAGCGTGTTGGCCCGTACCCGTCCGTAAAACGAGCCTGAGTGGGGTTCCCCAATTGGCTGAAAATGTACGGGAAAGAAACGCCTCTCGAAGCTTTGCCCAAAAAACGCCAATACAATCACCCGTAATGGTCAGCTACGTCTTTCGTGTAGGATGACCGCATCGCCAAGCAAATTAGAAGAGAAATGAAGTAAAAATCATCGAACGATGAGTCTATTTGACGGCTCGGACTGGTATGGTAACAGCCATTATGCGCGGCACACGCAAATTAGACTATTGTCACTCCGCATAGCCCATCGGTCTGAGGCTTGCTGGTGGGGAAATTAACGCCTACGTTTTCAGATCTCTCAGTCGTTAATATGCGCTTCGATGTTTAAGGCAGGTGATTCTAGTAACAGCGGGTAGGAGTCTACCTGAAGCCATGCTGGCTCGTTGAGGGCACGAGGAAAGGTGCACTCGTCGTATTCACCTTCAAGTGAGAAGTGACGCCAACCAGAAAAACCAACGGAAGAGCGAGCGAACCAATAGAAGGAGGAATTCAAAAGGTACTAGACATGGGTCGATGTATCTGGAAGAATATTGTCACTACATGGTGTTTGATAAGCTCTTTTCGTGAAATCAGGAAGATCGTGCAGGTCACCATCTAAGTTCAGCTTTCTCATCCAACGGAGCTCCAAAGCCTTTATCACACCCTGCGGTACTCCAATCGACGAGATAACCAACAGCCGATAGTAACACTGACTATAGCACCGTTTTCATCACGATGAAATACAAGTGTCCAGTCGCCGGGTGCGGGAGCATCCAAACCGCGAGGACAGGCAAGAATCCACACATTACCACCGACTCGCCTCATCAAGTTTGCTGCTCCTTTCCCTAGAGATCCATCGAAGCCGCCGTATAGCATGTCAGCTGAACCTTCACAGTGGAAGGTGGAATCCATTTCGGAACAATGATAACTGCCTCGTAGAGACGAACTCTCAGGGATAGTGTCATTTTGGTTTATGCGAGTGGCGTTGATGATGAGGTTGTCTTGCAAGCGGCGGATGTGCAGTGAATTTCCGTCGATTTTTGCACTCATATCCCGAGACTCGGCACGGTCAGCCGCAACGATGCCAACTGCCTCAGGATAGCCGGCGAAACTAATACTAATCCGACCAGTGCGCCCTGGACGCACCGTAACAGCCAACTGCGTATCCTTATCGAGAAAAGCCCCAAACCAGTCCCTTACAGGTTGAACGGATGAGACGGTGGTATCAAATTGGTCGAGTATTTTCCTCAGGACCCAGGCTGAAGCCTCTCCCGCTTCGGCTTCGTGATTGAACATGACAACGACAGAAATTCGCTCACGTTTTGCGTAAAGACGGCGCAATCGAAATCCGCGAAGAGCACCACCATGGCCAACAGTTGCCACGTTACCGATGTTGACATGGCCTAAGCCGTATCGGTATCTCGCTGGACTGCCGTCTTTGAACGTCCGCGCTTCGACAGTTGCTCTGTACGGATCCTGTGGATCAAGCCAGCGGGAATCGAAGTACTTCTCGTAGGCAATCATGTCAGTGAGAGAGGCTACGATACCAGCGTCACCCGACCACTCGATAAAATTCTTTGCCGGAACGAAGCCGTCCTGCTCGATTCCTTCGTAGCCAACACATGGAGGAGGAAGCTGAGAAGTGTCCGGTCGGAGACGTGCGGTTTCCATCTTCGCTGGGCCAAAGATACGCTCAGAAAGCAGATTCTCTAGTGATTCTCCGGCCACCTCTTCGATCAGTCGGCCAAGCAGGTAGAAGTTGACATTGGAATATGAATATTGCGTGCCAGGTTCGAAGTGGAATGATTTGATCCGGCTGAGAATGGACTTGGCGTCATTCAATGTGAATCGATCGTCTGGCTTTGCTCCCCAAAGAGTGGTCATGGCCCAATAATCACGAATTCCAGACTGCATGTCGCATAAGTTATCGATGGTCAGTCCACTATCCTGTGTGACTTCCTTAGGCAACCACTCTTTGAGTTTTTCGAAGAGTTGTTTCTTGACATCACCCTTGCCGACCATTCCTGGTGTTGGATTACGCTCTAGATCAATCAATAGAGCGCAGACAAACTGCTTGGTGATGGAGCAAATCGGAATGAGCGTATCCGGCGTAATTGGAATTCGTTTCTCCATGTCGGCATATCCCCAAACGTGTTGAGAGATAAGTTCTCCATCTTTCAAAACAGCAACTGCACCACCTGGTCCTCGATAAAGAAGAGGTACCAACTCTAGAACCGGTTGTACGTCTTGAGCGTTGAGTGACATTTCCAACTAGGCTGAGATGTCAGATGGCGTGGAAACAGGCTTATAGCGGCAGTGTTGATCCGAATTATGCAGATTGCTATGTACGTTAGCCAAGCAAAGCAAAATGAGATAGATAAATTGTCAACGACAGTTATGATGTGGAGCAAATTTTCGTTGAGGCAGCAATGAATTGTCTGTGGATCTTCCTGTGTGCGGCACAATCAAGTAGAAGTTGGACGTCTCACTGTAAACGGAATGTGTAGCCGAATCACACCGCAGAGCACAGTACTGGTTTTTAGATCGGCTTCGGAAGATAAGTAGGTATAATATTACTTCAGTCGTTTCTGCAGTATGTAGATAGAGGTAGAAAGGACCGCATGACGAATCATCATGGTGCCAAATGGACCAACCGAACCACCCAGCAAACAATCCGCGCTACCCTTTGAAAGGGAGGTCTCTTCCCTGCTCTCTAAGGTCAACGATCTCATCGATGCTGATCCAGCCTTCCGAACTCCTCCCTAACTTTTCCACCAGTTCCTTTACAACACTTACAACGGTACGTAGAGAATCCCTGCTCAGTCCCAAACCCATAATACCCTTACAGTGCATAGTCTGCGCCAGACGCACACCATCCACCAACACAGCGCACACAACCACCAACTCCGTCTCTACAGGCCCAAGGACTCTATTATCGGACCAAAAGAGTCCGTACGCCAGCCCGGTGGCCAGCGCATCCAAGTCCTCCTTGTGCATGCCCAGGTTGGTGGTCACGCCTTTGAGATCCTCGGCGCTCATGCCGCCGTACATGCGCCGCAGCAAGTCCATGCCACGCGACCGGATTTCGGGTGTTACGACTAGGTCCGTCCAATGGAAGCTGCTCGCTGGTGTTGAGGCGGCTTCTTCGGCGGTTGCGAGCGCTCCCACGCTTGCTAGCACGCGTGGCAGGCCGCTGAGCTGTGTTTGCTTGACTAGCCCATCTTTGAGGCGGTCGGAGAGTTGAATTTTGGCGCGAGGAGTGGTGTATTGGGATGAGCAGAGGTAGGCGTAGAGACTCGGGATCAGGTCGGAGCGGTTGCATGCGGCGAAAGCTGTGGACTGGAGGACGATGTTAGTGGAATGGACCGAATAATGCGACAACCATTAAGCATGCTGGATGGCAATGAGTAAAGATTAAATTGGAGTGAATTGCGTATATAGAACACAAGGACTCAAGAGATGGAGAAGCTGAATAGCTGTCTTGATACACAATCGTGATCCACGTGAAGTGGATTAATATAACTCAGAACGAAGCAACACACGTAGGCATCTTTCGTTAATAGTAGCTTCGGAAATTAAATGGAGATGGCATTCACCATTGCCAGATACCATGTCTCATCACCAAGCTCTTTCGGCCATTGCTTCTTCACCTGCTCACATAACTGTTCCACATCAATCTCAATCGGTGCCATGCTTGATACAAGAGCGAAGGTCTCGAGTTATGGGGAACCATGAATTCAGTGCGGGTTGAAATAACTCCGGCATGCTTTTGGGGGCCATTGATCTACGATGTACATCAAACACCAATCCAAAGGCCTTCGAAGGTCGTGAAGTGTGTCATTCATCTTCATCAAAGGAGCTCGCATGCGCAAGTCAAATTTCGGTCCCTTTCAAATTTTTCATTACCGAGTGAGTGGCCCACCACATCCAAATATGCTGGAACCAGAACCATGGACGGCCACCCAGGACGGTTATTTCCGGAACGGATGAGACTAGAGAGCGAGACATGGAAACCAATGGGGACTTGGAACTACCATTTATTCAGCCATTCAACTGTCAAGCACGTGAGTGGCCTGCAGGTCAACCGTGGTGCTGGTCATTGGCAGCGGCGGTTGACTTTCCTTTGCGGCGGAAGTGGAGCGAAGAGAACCAGGGCAAGGACGATGATGCGAGTTAGACAGTGAAAATGCGAGAACGTAATTGTATGAAGCCATATTGGTGTAGTGGTTTGAACAAACTGTCGTCGTACTCGTCAGCATGAGCTGAAGCAAAAAGCTTAAGATGACACGATCACTAGGGACCAGCAGCGGTCAGCTGGTGTGATTGCATAGAGGCTGTTCGGCGATTGTCTCGATGGAAACTCGCTTGGAACGGAGTCACCGCCGGATCAGATTTGAGTGTGTCCAACAGGTGACGAGTGACCATTGGCAGGGTGGTGGAGGCAAAGAAGGATTGGATGGAAACAATGGAATGGATGGCGGCACTTCTGCATGGCTACGGATCAAGCCTTAATGGAGCGCAACCAAAACACAGCCAGACAGAGAGGGGCTACACCTAACAATTTCATTCACTAGTAATACTCTACGCATGATTGTAAGTTATATGACGAGTGTTTGCGTGCGTGTGGCAGCGTCAGTGGCATCGTCAGTGGCGGTCAGCGCCAAACTGGAGTACCTCTTCAACACCGAACGAACTTCCATTCACGGATCGACACGCAAATCCACCTTCATGCTCATACTCCAATGGTAAATAATGATTAGGTTGTACCACTCAACCGCTCGTCTAGAAGCCAACTAGATCGTATGTATGCTTTGAGCTTCGGTACCTTAATCCATCAATGTTTGGTAGGCTTCGGTTATGCTCCCGTTCTGGCCGCCACGCCGCCGTTTAGGGAGAAGGCGTGCTAGATCCGACATCATGAGCAGCAGTAGTGCACTGCAATTTGCCAGACTGAATGCGAGCGGGAGAGTCTTTGTGTGGTTGAGTGGGTGTAGTGTGGCTGTTTCCGTATCGTCACTCAACCCATTCCTGACGTCCTTTCATTAGACGCTTCGGCTCAGTACACACCGCGGCAATTCAGTCAATTGGATCTGTTCGTACCTTACGTTTGGACACTGGTTGGAGGGAAGGGATAATAAAGGCAAGGCAACCAGCGTGCCGCCATATACCTCTGACTTTCAGGTTGCTCGCCCCTTTCTCATTACCTCACGATTTGCCGGCTGTACGGGTAGGCTGGAATCGGGAGCAGCGGCGATGGTAGGAAAAAGCATGGCCGGCTGCATCTCACTAGATTAATGGGCACAGAGGCAAACTAATAAGGAACAAGCTACGGAGGAGATGCACGCAGGCAAACAGTGGCACTGGCGCTGGCATCGGGCCGTGAGATGCTGGACGATACGATAACCATCATGCAACAAGTGGCAGCCCGGCTACTGCTGGCACCCGATTCAAGCCTCCACGCTGCTTCCACGCCGCCGTGCTTCCAGGTTGATGCGCCTCCTCGCGCTCGTTTGGATCCGGTCTGCTTTTCCTGCTGCAGCTTCTGGTTTTTCTCTGATCTGCAGCTGCTTCTACCGCCAACCAACCCCTGACTAAGTGAGCCCTTGGCTTGCGGCCCATGTGCAGGCCTGCACCGCTATTTGATGCTTTATTATACCGCCCATCTCGCTCCAACCTTCTTTTTCCACCCCTCGCCATACTGCCATCTCAACTCGCGCCTAAATCCCACACAACTCCCATTCCATCCCTTTTCACCCTTTTCTACCACCACGCCGCTGGCCAGATGCAGTGACCGATCCGAGCACTCTTCCACTTAGCATTCCGCTCACGCGAAAAACATAATCTCACATTGCACACGTGCTGCTCTCATCCAACCTCATTACCGATCCCGCCTGCGTGACATGGCAGCCAGCTGACGACCGAACGAACCCACGACCGAATGACCGAATGAATTTCTACTAAACTCCTACAACTACGACTTCCATCTCATTCGAATCAATCACCGCCATCAAAAGTGAAATAACCGCCAACTCGCTGAGAAAGAGTGCGGTCACCTGCGACACGAATACCTCCCCTTTTCGTCTTTCCTCCCAACCTCTACGCAAAACAACCTCTACACACAATCACCTCACAATGCGGCGAGAACACAACATCTCCAGTCTCGTCTACCATCATCTGTACCCACATCCGTCACCGTCAGACCCGCCAGACTTCGCTGCACACCTCGCCAAGCACCTCGTAGCCGAAGTACGCATCGAAACGCAACGCTTCTATGGCGGTCTAGAGACGGTAGAAGCACGGTATCCAGGACTGAACTACTCACATCCACCTCACCGAAAGCGACTTGGACGATTTCAACACCATGCACGACTATTTCGAGCGTTCGACGAGCTGCGCCTGACGGAACATGAGATTGGTATGCTGTGCAGATGGGAAGGTACGCTGTGGGCACGGCAGCGATACGAGCGAGACGAAGGCGTTCCGGTTCTCGACACCACTGGCAACGACATCATGCCGTGGGTGGACCGCCGTCCTACGCGCAGAGGTAGCGCCCGCACCGCACGCGAAAAGGCCGCTCGCATTAAGGTCAAGACCGACATCGAGGTGGAGATTGAGGACGCCGAGCAAGCGCGCGCTCGCGTGAGAACCAGACCTCGTGCCGTTGCCGTCGAGGTCGAGGTCGACGTCGACTCCGAGATGGCGGACGCGCCCATGCCAATGTCCATGCCGCAGTCGCACGCCGCAGCCGACGACGACAACAGCGACAACAGCGACAACAGCGACAACAGCGACGACGACGACGACGACGACCAAGTGGAAAGCGTAGGCGTGGAGCTCAACGCACGGCTAGTGGCAGCGGTAGCGGCGCGCGAGCAGCTAGGCCTCGGCGCAGACGTCACGCTGGACCCGGCATGGGAAGCGTACCTCAAGGAAGCGGCGGAGAACGGCACGGTGTCGCTAGCGGGTGTGTCGTCGACGCTGCACGCCCAGCAGGCCATCCAGCAGGCGCTGAGCGCGGCCCGGGCCACCACCGCCGCCGCCGATGCCTCGTCGGATCCTACCGGAATGCCGGCCCAGGGCCCGCATCGTACCGTGCTGCAGCAGTGATGCTAAGCCGATGCTGAGCTCGCTTGATGCGCCCGCCGCTCCATCCTAACGTCACTGTTTCTTTTTTTGTAGTCTCTCGCGCGCGAGGCTGCTTGGCATCCCTTTTCGATTGTCTTTTTTTCGTCATGGCTTTGGAACTCGGTGGCGCATCACAACAACGGGCATCATTCTTCGATATGGTAGCACAGCGCTAATGCTAATCTGGAGTTTTACTTTCTGTCGGGAATTGGCGGCACCGGCGGATTTTTTCTTCTCTTCTCGATACCAATGGCCGTCTCCGTGGAGCCAGGCCTTTTATACACTTCTCTTCTCGCGTTTCGAGAGCCCCTTGGCTGCATAAGGCGCCATGGGATTTTGCTTTTGAGAGAATGGCATGATAGAACATGGATTTGGACTTGATTCACTGAGCTTTTAACGAGTTTACAACGTCGTCAGCGATGTCATATTCAGCCTTGACCTAAAGAAATTCCAGGTTACTCTCGAAGTTCTATGTCAATCTAAAATCCGTGACCAAAAATGGACGTTTGTGAAGCGTAGTCTAACAGTACCGTCTTTGGCTTAGACCGGACCCTCACAGTACGATAGAAAGTGTTGGCGACACCTCATGACCTCTTGGATCTTTTCAGTTTACAATGGTTTCGAAGTTCCTGCGACATTTGACGTTGAAAGACGACAACCTTGGAGATATCCAGAATGCCGACTCCGATTAGTCAACTCCCCACCTTCTCCAGCATCCACATCAACATCCAAAGCAATTAATTCGTTGTCCAGCGTCAGGCAATTACCGCTACCTCGGTGATGGTATACGAACGAGAAATGAGAAATATGTGTTCGTATGTTTCTCTTCAAATTAACGTTTCGCCTTACAATCAAGTTCGTATTGTTAGAAAAGAGCTTGGACGTATACTATGTCAAAATGATCCCAGCACCACCACCAATCTCCGTACCTGAGAGCTATGAAACTGTACAACTAAAAGATGTGAAGGTGTCCCATCATCCTCCAGAGGCACCATCAGCCACTCCCGTGATTATTGTCACGCTTAATCGACCTGAAAAGCAAAATGCCTACACAATTCATATGATGCACGACTTCGAGAAGATCTATCCCATGTTCGATGTCGACGAACGTGTCAAGGTCATCGTGCTGACCGACGCTGGTCGTACCTTCTGTGCAGGTGCCGATCTAGAAATCGGGTTCAACAGCGCCGCCGCAGACCCAGAGCGGAACATGGACCGCAGAGATTCGTACGACATCGTTTGCGTCCAGCTTGAACATTCGCTGCTAACACCTGCTCCCACAGAGGCGGCCGTCTAGCACTCGCCATCCACCACTGCCGCAAGCCCACCATCGTCGCGATGCAAGGCTCAGCGGTAGGCCTGGGCATGACGATGACGCTGCCGGCCGCCATCCGCATCGGCTACAGCAAAGCCAAGTACGGCTTCGTGTTCGCGCGCCGCGGCATCACCATGGAGTCGTGCTCGGCCTTCTTCCTGCCGCGCCTCGTCGGCTTCTCCGCAGCGAGCTACCTGCTGACCACGGGCGGCACCTTCCCGCCGTCCTCGCCGCACTTCGCCGGCCTCTTCCAGGAGGTCTGCGACTCGCCCGACGCCGTGCTCGACCGCGCCCTCGCCCTCGCCACCGACATCGCCGCGAATTGCGCTCCGCTCGCCGGCTACCTCAACCGCATGCTGATGTGGCGCGGCCCGGACTCCGCCGAGGCCGCCCACCTGCTCGACTCGCCCGTCCTGTTCCACATGTTTGCGGCGCCCGACCAGACCGAAGGCGTCAATGCGTTTCTGCAGAAGCGCCAGGCTCACTTCACCGCTACGCTGGAGCGAAACGCTCCGCCGAACTTCCCGTGGTGGCAGCAGGTGGATACGGGCGTGAGGCCGAAGATTGAGAAGGGCGCGAAGCTTTGAGTGGCTGTATGGAAGCATGGCTGCGGTTCCTCCGGGAGGAGAGAAGGTTGGACGCCTTACGGTAACGCTAAGCTAAAGCTGAATTCCATATCTGCTCGCTATATGGAAGCCCGTACTTCGATCGAGGCTGGATGCTACCTTGAAACGGACACAATTGTATTGAACAAGAAGGATATTTGCGGTTTACGTGTCTATATAAGCCTCTAAACAATCAGCTCATGAATGTTGTTATAGTTTCACGGTACGTGCTCTTTTATAATGCCAATGTATATGGATTCTTCTATTGACCGTCTTTTCACAAAAGCTGTGCCAGGGTGGACCGAATATTACTAGAACATATGTAGAGTGATTACCTGTTGAGCTTGCGAGTGGATCCTCTGGTATTGTAATAATTTGATGCGCCTTCTCGGTGGGATCACTCTTGTGGTTGAACGAGGTTATGTTATAAGACTCTACCTACTCCTCCATCGAAGTGTCAAAGATCCCTGCAGCCAAGCTTTGCAGGTTAACGACTTCAGCTCAACACTTCCCGCCTCGTCAGCTCAAACGCAGCTGAATTGAATCCTAACAGGAGTTACAGCCTTCTATATACACATTCCACTCGCTGAATTCATCGGGTATCTTAATGCTATGTCCAACCACGAAAGGCACTCACGTGCCTCTCGACTTCACGGTCGCATGCTTTGACGGACTGGAATCCAAAGCTTTACAATTACCTAACAATCTGTCGTTTGGAAATCTTACTCATGCCTCCAATAGCGGCTAACAAACTTTATCGATTACCTCTGAAACCCAGAGGCTTGCAGGACACTGAATGCGGCGGCCCACCAGTCATCCGGCTTCCTGCAGATCATAGATCAATTATTTCGAGCTCCAGAATCCAGTTCTGCTGGAGCCCGCTGATTGTGTAATTCAGGGACATAAGGCTCAGCAGGCAGCTCGGATTCAGGAGGTGACCAGGCCGGCGCAGGTGATTCAGTTTTAGGAGTCTGCGCGGCAGATGAAGCCGGAACGAAGACCCAAGTGCCGTCGCCCTGCTCCTTGGGAACTGGAATAGGCTGCTGCTGGTCCTGAGCCAGTTGTCCTTGCTTTGTTCGCTTTCTGCGAGTCCATATCCAGACGCCCAGGCCAACCATGACGGCGATTCCAAATACAGGTCCAATCACGGCACCGGCAATCCAGGCTTTTGATGATGATTTCTTAGTATTGGTCGCAGGCGCTTGGGTAAAAGTTATTCCGGTCGACGATGCAGACGCTGGGCATTGTTTTAGTAACTTTGGAATAATACATGCGCACATGCAAGGAATACTTGGAGACTTACACGTAGCAGCCGCGCCTGTGATCGTTGCAAGTACTGAGGCCGGTAATGATCCATAATACGAGGTCGTACCACCATCGTAGCAAGCATACTCAGAAAGTGGTGATTGGTCGTTCAAATCACTGAACCAATATCCCGTGTTGCATTCATACCCAGCATTGCTGCAAGATTGTGGTTAGACATGGAATCTAGTTCAAGACATTCGACAGTCTTGAAGGGATAGTTACCATGTATAGTCGTCAGTTCCACCGACTAAGAGGGTCCCGGATGTACAGCCAGTTACAAGTCCAAGACCTACGGCTGGGTATGGAGAACAACCCCAGTATGAACCTGAGGTTGCGAATGTTGCTACAGTGTCAGGACATGTAGCTGCTACGTCTAATCCTCCAAAGTCAGTAGTAATTCGCGTAAACGCTTATTTAGGAACATACAAGAGTTTCCGGTTTTCCTGTATCCGATGAAACCGGTGTTGGTATTCTGCCTGGAAATTAGTTCATGAGTATAGGAGCAGTGCCGGCGTACTAACGGTCTGGGCGGCAGATGGTTCAGATGCTGAGTATTATTTTAGAAACTTTCGAATAGTACATGCAAGGAGTACTTGGAGACTTACACGTAGTTGGTACTGATCTGTAGTATAAGATAGTACCACCACCATTGAGGCAGCCATACTCGGAGAGTGGAGATTGGTCGGTAGGGTCGCTGTATAAATATCCGGTGGCGCATATGAAGCCCACATTACTGTGAGGATGTGGTTATACACAGAATCCCCCAAGATCACCGATAGGCTTGACTGCTCACCATGTGAATGTGGTCCCTCCAGGAATTATGAGATTAGACGTTACACAGGCGGTTGCTATTCCAGAAGTTGTGTCTGGTCCGCTTGATGCACAACCCCACCATGAGCTTGAGCTTGTAAAGGTTTGGAGCGAGTCCGGGCAAGTAAACGATACATCTGCCACACGAAAGTCAGTTTGGATCGATATGAGCGCTTGTTCTACAAAACTTACAGGAGTTGCCGGATTTCGTAAAGCCGATGAAATTGGCTGGCGTGGCTTGTTGGGCGCAAGCCCCGAGAAGAAAAGAGAGAATCACAAGAGAAAGAAACATGGTTCTGGCACCACGACAACAAAGTGACCGGACTTCGATTATAAATAGTGGTGGTGAAGCGCATCCTTTACCGTAATTAACCAACAGGAGAAAATGGCGCAGTATATAGGCTTACCAGGCTCTTCATTGGGTGATGCTCCTCAAACTCGTTTCTAAACACGAAGTGGCTGCAAGTAATCATTTCTACAGTAGGAAGGCCAGGCTCTTTTGGTCAAGTTTAGTGGAGCCTTCCTCCTGAAGTCCAGGATACCCTTTGTCGCTATTGGATTGAGCATGTTCGAAGGAGCTACGATCGGCTTCTCGACAATGGCCAAGTTTACTACTTACAGCTGAATAGCCTGAATTTTCTTCACTAGCTCGAAGCTCTTGGACGTTGCAAATGAGTGCGAGGTGGCCTACAAGAGCGAGAGAGGATTATCCAGGAGGTCAACGGTAAGAATCCGGGCTTCACCAGCGTTGAGGTTGTTTACTCATTAGAACATTGAAACCTTGGATTCTATGGTTCGATCTATCATCATTAGAAAAGAATCTCATGTCGGAAAAAATATCTTAAGATTGCATCACCGTAATTCAGTAATCCATCCCTTGATGCCATCTATTTCTTCTTTGTTGAGGCTAATGTTGAAGTATTCTTTGAGGACTTGGATTCGTTCAACCTCGGTTTGGCACTCTTTCACCACTCGAGTCCGACCTCCAAGATTCTCTTTGACAATTCCATTCACTAACATCCGCTTGCCGTAGATCTCCAGATCGCCATCGTTATCGGATTCACCGTTCTCTGTAGTTACCCGTCGTCCCAGAAACTTAACGATTAGCATTGTGAATGTCTGGAAGCTCTCTTGACTCTCGCCCGTGAAACAATTCATCACACCGAAATCCGCCTCGGTGAACTCAAACTCCGGAAAAGCGTAAAACGCGTTCCATTCCTTATGCGGGCCGTTGCGATACTGGTAGATCCACATCTTTGTCTTTTCGGTTCTGCGTGTCTGTGGCGGTATCCAGTCATGCATCAAGCGAATCTCCTGGGTTCCCAAGTTCAGTACTGGTCTATTGTGGACGAGTTGTAGTGGTTTGGTAGCTCCATCTCCACCGAATGCAACATCAATCATGTATTTCCCTCCTGATTCAAATGTCACGATGTTGACTACGTGGACCCTGCCAAGTGTCTTAGTCCGATACTCTACGGTAAAGTTGGAATATTCAATCTCACCAGCCCATGTACTCGCCTCCCGGTACGCCATCGATTCGTGGACGAATCCGAACACCGGCAGTATACACGTCGAATCCAAGTCCTCGAAGAATATGATTGAAGAAAATGCTGTTTTCCATGCAGTAGCCGCCTCTACCGCGTGCCTCATCGACTATCTTTTTGAACAGAACTTGGGGATCCAGATCAATCTTGTGCGTTGGTGAATAATGCAGACACAGATTTTCGTAAGGAGCTATCGACAGCATATGAGTATGCAAGACTGTTAGAAACTTCAAGTCTCTTGGTGTTTTGTCGAGCTGCCGATAGGGTGCTGGTATCCGACTATAGGAGAGATACTGCGCGATCTGCTCTGGCGAATATGCAGAAGTCATTTTTGTTGGAGATTGATAAATTCTGAATAGGAAATAAAGTGGAAAGAGTGAAATTTATAGCACTGCTCTTACTGTTACGATCATGCTCTATCTGCTAGTTGCATTGCATTGAGTCATCAAAGGGTGCATGTCGCGTATAGAGACGAAATGCGTGTGAGAGGAATTTGCCATGGAAATTTTCTATGGCGCACAACACGAGATCAATTTACTTCCTGGCACCTTCATTGAGACTCGTATTTGGCATTTATCGTTTTAATCAAGCGTAATACATTTGTTTGGAGTTGATGCGCGTGCACCTCTTTCATTGTAGACTCTGCGTTACTTCAAGATGTTTCCTCGCCCTAACTTCCAACTTAGTTGGCTGGATTGCTGACCTGATGAAGATTACATGAAGTTTCCTTTGGTTAACAAGCGAAGAAAAGGTATTATTGAGTGGAAACATTGACTCTCCTATTCTAACTGCTGCTGAAGATGAATTGAGCCTATCAGATTGAAGAGGTTTCAAATGTTGGAGTTGCAACTGCAACGTCGGCTACTGAAAATCACAGCTCAGCAAAAATAGATACAGGTCTCCGGCAAAGCGGTAGCAGCTCAGCCCAAAGTATAGCCGTTCCGCCAGCCTTCAGTCGCTCCCTTGAAAGGCGACGTATTAGCTGCATCGCGCCTGTCCTTGTTCGGACTTGCACAGTTGACTGTGGTCCAGCAGCGGCTCGGCGGAACCGAATTCTGCATCAAGGATTCTCGACCTTTCCACATCGAGATTGAATATGCGGTTCTGGACCATATACGTGCTTCAGTCTTTCTGGGCACAGCACATCCTAGGTGCCGAAAGTAGTTGTGCTGTCCTACGAAGCTATGGTAGGTTGTATCGCTGAAGACTGCGCTGAGACCCGGTATCTGCGGCTGTAAGGTGGACACTGCCACTATTCAGCTATATTGTCTCTTAAATTTCTATATAATCAACAAGTAATTGCTTCGGAGAGGAATCGCATAAATCTAAAGTTGGCTGAAAACACCTTCTGGCTTAGCTTTGCTAGCTTCTACGATTCAGTATACTAACTATCCAACGTTCAAGTCCAACATCAGGTCTTGAACCTTGTTCATTCCAAATCCCGAAGCCAAATGGAAGCCATAACATCACAAGATAATACTCATATAAGCGGACCGTTGCTAGGTCCAATCAAAACTGGCCTCCTTACGCTAAGCTCAACTTTCTCCCTCGACAATACGGTCGACAATGAAGATTCTCAAGTCCAATCTCGGAGAGAAGCTCCTACACGAAAAGACTATATCATCGACGCGGAAAATGGTATCTCACTCAAGCGACAGTCGTTGTCTCGCTACGATGAGAAATACCCGTGTCCCACAAGTTACCGAGAAACCACAAGCAAGCGGAGAAGACGAGGTACAAGTTTCAGGGATGCATTCAAAATGGCACTAGATGACCTACCAGAGCTCCGGGCAACAGAAGTCATGGTTGGAAGCAAGAACGGAGGAGTTGTAGTGGATAAGTGTCGGCCCGAAGAGGAAGAGGATAGTGATTCAGTTGAATTATTTCACCTCTAAGCTTTCGTATGTTGTCGTTTCTGTCGCACGATACACCACTGTCAACACTTTCTTTTCCATGTCCATAAACATATTCTCCATAGCAACCGAGAACAATTCAAATCAAATGCCGGTCATCAAGTTACCATCTGACTCACGAGACATCGCTATTCACACAAGCAGAACCCAGTCTATTTGCCAATGCTCTTATCCGCGACCGAAGTAAAGTTATGAACGGTGTGTAGTTAGGTGAGCTAACGATTAACAACCAAATGAGGGAGCTTGTTGACGATGCGTAATATTCAGTTGGATGGCCCTTTTATCTGAAATTATGTCTGATACTGACAGGCCGTTGAGTAAGGTAAGATCGAAAAATATTCGAACTCGGAATAATGGGTGGAAGCGTGTCGAGTTCATGAGGGTAGCATTTCGGGAATGCACTATACTCAAAGTATTCCGGATGATGCCACCGAAAGCTCTGCAAAGTTAGTACACTGTTCTGCAAAAGATTCAGGATTTGTGGCGAAGGTAATGGGTTCCGGATGTGAACAAAGTCTATTCCAAACTCCACTTAGGATGAATGGCAATGGATATTCCTGGTCGATACCATTGCCCCTCGATCTATCCCAATGCAAAGCTTGTACCGCGCCGATATCATGCGTTATAGCCTCCAAATTAACATTTCATGCAAGATGTTCCCTGCTCTCTTCCTCTTCTCTGGCTTTCCGTGCTTTGTTGTCATGCCGGACACTCCAAAGAGATACCACAACAGCCAAGAGACTGATTGCAAACGTTGCTAGGTATGCGTCTCTGTAGCAAGTGATACCTTCACTGCAAAGCCGTTCTCCATTCTCTAGGATCTTGGAATGAGCATCGAATATCCTGCCGTAAACAATATTCAAGATGTTTCCCCAGGTGACTGGACCGAGCATCATAACACCCCAGTTCAAAGCAAAGCCGGCTACACCAAAAGCGTCAACGACCAGACTCGGACACACACCGAATAGTGTGCCGTAAGCAAGGCCACTGATTGAGGACACGAGCCACAGATAATGAGGATCTCTAATGCTGAGAGCGAGTATTTGTGCAATGACAAAAAGTGATGATGCAGCGACCAGGCACCAGAATCTGCTGGATTTCAATTTCTTGACCAGGTAGTCGGATCCGATTCCGCTACAGAGTCGTCCTATGAAGCTGCAGGCCGAGATTACGCTGACGTGGAAGAGTTGACGTCGTAGAATAAACTCCTTCGAGGTCTTCCCATCGTAGTAGGTCCACAATGCTTGAGCGTCATTGCCAATGTTGTTTATAGTCATGAGACCAATGCCAGTGAGGATGCCGAGCATGATGAATATAAGCCAAAACTCAAGATACGGGAGGAGTTTGAGTCCACGGATGTCTAAATGATGAACGTGAGCACCGTGATTAGGATGTTTCGTTGTGTCCTCAGGTTCGGATAGCAATGATGATTCTTCGTTTGCGTGGTCGTCAGGCACGAACTCCTGCTGGTCCGGTGACGCTACAAGACAAAAGGTTGGCATGATCGCATACGAAATGAAAAACAGTACTTACTCGGCTCTTCTATGGACTGAGCATTCTTATGCTTTGGTTGCCATGAAGAAGTTTGTTCAAGGTGATTCGAGTCTCGTCGAGTTTCGGCATCATCCTCACTCTGCGCAAGGGTTTGATACTCCCGTAAACGAGGCATGCGCATGAACACGGTTCCAGCAAGAGCCATACATGATGTGCCCAGAGCAAGAAATAGGAGAAGACTTGAGGTGTCTGCTGGAAATGCAAGACCCGACAAAGTGGTGAAGAAAAGAGCGCTAAGTCCAAATGCAGACAACGGAAAGGCTGTGGCTGTCCCTCGGTGGTGAGGCCAATTGACAGCTGCTGTTTTCATAGCCGCTTGAAATGCCGTACAACTTCCGGCGCCGGTCAAGAGGGAGAAGAAGAAGACGGTCATTGGACTCATGGATCCAGCACCTCTGTCATATGCGATTTTGATGGGAAAATAACCAGTGCCAAGTAGGATGCCGCCCAAGATGCCACCGAGTCTGAGATGCCGATCCACAAGGTATCCAAAGGGTATTCCTGATGCGTACATTCCCATATTGCCGGCGGCACCGATGAGGTTGCTCTGAGTAGCAGACAGCTTCATGCGAAGGGCGAATTGCGGTCCCCATGCTGAGTAGGCGTACTGTAGACTAGTCAGTGCTGCATCTAGTATCTCACATACCACAACGGAACTGACATTAGTGCCGCATGCCAGGCTAACAATCGTAGCGGCGATGACGGCTATTAGCCGAGCTGTACGATGAGATTGCTCTTCCATGGCGAAGATGGGCGCTCAATTGGCAGTGGAGCGCAAAGAATGGCTCATGAACCAGTCATGTCCAGGTAGTTCCGAGGCAAGAACGAACAATTGATGACAGGAGAGTGATTGGTAGAAGAGAATAGAGGAGAGAGAAGAGCTAAGAGCAAAGGGATTGTGTGATTTGGAGTGAATTGTATTGTGTTTCCGGTGATGCGATAAGAAACGCAGTAAGTTCGGGTCGGACCGGCATCGGCATTTATTTTCTGCCTTAATTATTGCCTTGATGCCGCAGCCGCCGTGCCTCCACTCAAACTCCACCAAAGCTTTCATCACCATCTGCCTGCTCAGCCAACCTACGAACTTTCAAACTCCATCATCCGATCCCTCTCTACCACCACCTTCCAGATGGGTGCCCTTCTATCCATACCTCTGTTGGCAGTGCCTAGCATGAGCACGGTATGTTGTTTTGCATGCTGTTGCATCTCTCCCGCCCACATACTGACATGTCACAGCTCATGACGTTTGCCGCCTCATGTTGCGGTGCGGCTACCTGTGGTGCCGTGTGTAGTGCTTGCGGCAAATGCAACAACAGCATCGCTACTCGAATCGCATATGCTCTCATCTTACTCGTCAACTCCATCGTATCATGGCTGATGCTCACTGATTGGGCAATCAAGAAGCTACAGCATCTTACGCTTGACTACATGACCATCACCTGCGCCGGTCATGACTGCTTCGGTTTCGTTGCCGTTCACCGTATGAACTTTGCTCTTGGTGCCTTCCATTTTATCCTCGGAGTCATACTTCTGGGAGTGAATTCCTCAAAAGACGGCCGTGCGCCTATACAGAATGGCTTCTGGGGCCCTAAGATCATTGCCTGGTTGGCTCTCATCGTCATAAGCTTCCTCATACCCGACGGATTCTTCATATTCTGGGGCAACTATATCGCCATGACTGGCGCCATTCTGTTCCTGCTGCTCGGTCTCATCCTCCTGGTTGATCTCGCACATACTTGGGCCGAGCACTGTCTCGATAAGATTGAGAACACCGAATCCCGCTTCTGGAGTATTATGCTGGTCGGTTCGACATGCTTCATGTACATCGGTTCGATTGTTATGACTGTACTGATGTATGTCTTCTTCGCCCGTGGTGGATGCTCGATGAACCAAGCCGCAATCACTATCAATTTGTTGATGTGTATCGCCATCACAGTCCTTTCCATCCACCCAGTTATTCAGTCCTACAATCCTCGCGCCGGCCTTTGCCAGTCTGCAATGGTCGCAGTCTACTGCACATACCTCACCATGTCAGCAGTTGGCATGGAGCCAGACAACAACTGCAACCCTTTGATTCGTGCTCGTGGCACTCGAACCGCTTCTATTATTCTCGGCGCAATAGTTACCTTCTTGACCATGGCGTGGACGACCACACGCGCCGCTACATATGGTCTTGCGCTTGGTTCCAGAGGCAACTCCTATAGTCAACTTTCACAAGATGATAACGAACATGGTCTTGTCAACCAACAGCCATCGAGTCGGCGAGAGCTACGTGCTGCCGCTCTTCGAGCAGCTGTCGAATCTGGCTCGCTACCGGCTTCCGCTCTCGATGACGACTCGGACGACGAGTCAAACGATGCAAGATATCCTCGCGATGATGAGCGTCAGGTGACGCAATACAACTACACCATGTTCCACACCATCTTCCTGCTTGCTACCGCCTGGGTGGCAACATTGTTGACCATGAATGTGAAGCCGGAAGAAGGAGAAAGCTTTGTACCGGTAGGAAGAACATATTGGGCTAGCTGGGTGAAGATTGTGTCAGCATGGGTGTGCTATGGCATTTACGCTTGGAGTCTAGCAGCACCGGCCATTATGCCGGATAGGTTTGACTACTAATTGATGGTAATCGTGCTCTCGTTTGATACCTCTTGTTGATTGTACGATATTGGACTAGTAGATCAGTCCTGCATGAAGCAGCTCTCATAGCTTTTCTATACGAATGTATCATGAATATGCTGTCCCATCGATGCTGCCTAGTATATGCTTTTCTCGTGAACATGCCACAACTGGTGTATCTTCAAACTCTTCTCACTCCAGCAAGCACGCTCTCCACCCTTGCCTTCAACTCATCTCTCAATTCACCCGCTTCCCGCCGCTCAGCCTCCACTCTTTCCAACTCCTTCTCCAGCTCCGCAATCCGACGCACTTGACCTCCTTCGCTGACACCAATACCCGGTAACGAATCCACAATGGCCTCGATCTGCTGCTCCTTGACGACCAAGTCCTGCGCCAGCTCCTGCATGCGCGCGTCGAAGACACCCGCCGCGTCGGCCACCGGATTGCGCACGCCCTGCATGATCTCCTCCTCGACGCTGCGTGGCGGTCTGTCCGTAGCGGCAGCAGCGTCGGGCGGCCCGTCGCCGTCACCGTTGAGCGCTGCGTCGTCCGCGCCCGCCGCTGCCGCCCGCGCCGCGCTTTGCGAGTGCGCGCCTTGTGTGTCTGTGAGCATGGAGGTTGCGCGCGTGAGCGGAGCCGAGCTCTGCGATGGTTGCGACGCGATGCTGCCGTGTGCGTGGTGCGTCGAGATGTAGTGCAGCGTTGCGTACATCTGCGTCAGCATGTTGTCCAGCGCGTCTTGGAGTTGCGTGAGTCGGTCCGTCATGTTGAGATGTTGGTAGACTCGGCTTAAGGAATGAGAGTGTGAGGCGATTTGCACTCTTGAGGAAATCCGTTTATGCAGGAGTGAGGTTGTTTGAAGGTACGGTAATGTCTGTCGTTCGTAGGAGACGATTGAAGCTGGAGCTTGGACCTTCCGACGGAATTCTGACCTGCGTTTCCACTTCTTCAAACGTCGACAACTCATTCACATCTCGATGTTCAGAATCGACCATATATTTATTGGCTAATGTAGCTTAATGTCCATTCGCGCGAGGTATACATTTAATCGCTTGAACAAATCACTCGGTGTGAAGACTCAACAGTGGAAAGACAGACGACATCTTTTGCCGAAGTATAGGAGCTATGGAACCAAAAGAGAGACGGAGCCAAAAAAAGATCCAGAAAGATCGGAATCCAAAGGCACATCGCCATTAATTACACCTGGATCAGATAAACACAATGATCTCCAATCCTTCCTCAAGTACGCTGAGCAGAATGAACTGAAAACCACATCGACCGTCTACGTCGGAACACATTATGAGTATACCGTTCGGAACTCCTTACAGCAACTTGGATTCACTCTAACACGTACTGGGAGAGGAAATGACCATGGAATCGATCTTCTTGGTCACTGGTCCATTCCATCTCTCCCGGCCGACACTCCGTTGAAGGTCTTGGTACAATGCAAAGCACGCAATGGATCACTGTCACCAAGCGTTATTCGTGAACTGGAAGGAGCTTTCTCTGGAGCACCTCCGGGATGGCGTGGCGAAGGTGTTTTGGGTTTGCTGGTGGCCACCCGCGAGACCACAAAAGGCGTCAGAGAGGCAATGAGACAAAGTAGCCTACCGCTTGGGTTTGTCATGGTTACGGCTGATGAAGGAAAAGTTCTGCAGTTCACTTGGAATTACGAGGCTAGTCAACAGGGACTGGAGGGTATGGGCGTGACGACAAAGTACACGCATGATACCGGTAGTGGCAGAGGCAATGGTGATGGGATTGAAAGAGAGATTGCATTGACTTGGAATGGATGGGCTTTGAATAGAGGCAATGAAGATTTGGAAAGGACTACGAAAAAGGATGTGAAATCTTAAATTGGAAACGAACCTGTTTGTTCTGCTTCTTTAATTTGAGTGAGCAGGTAATATGTTAACCGAATTCTAGAGACACTGTCATCGCTTTAACTCATGATACATTCCAAGCCGTCTTCTCTTTGCTTCACGTACTGAAAGAACCACCATTATGCAGAGAATGTGAGACGCTCATGGCGATTAACAATTTAAGACACCATACATCTATCAATCCGACTGCGTCGACTACGAATTAGATATTCGAAGAACAGGCATCCGGCTGCAGTGACCATGGTGGAGATCCATCAGGTCCACCATTCGGTCCCCAGCCAGAGCAGAATTTGCAACAATCCGTAATCTAACTTGAAAGTCAGTCATTGAGCATAAAACTATTGACAATGGAGGTTGAGATAAGAACGCAATCGTGTACCTGCCCATTTATCTCGTCACAAATTTCGCAAATACACTGGCACGCGGGATATCTGAATAAAGCGCACTTCGAAGAACTTAGATGCTGTTTAACTGCAGGCGAAGATGACGAACCGCAGGCTGACCATAGCAATCCTCATCGGTGGTACATGGGCTTCCAGGATGATCAGCACAGACTTGCCCAATGGTAGGCGTTTGAGGACCGCGAAGGACTAGTCGCTGCGCATCGGGGCTGCGGTTGATCATGGCATTTGCTAGCATGATGGTCGAGAGGGCCAAATTGATAATGGAGAAGGCAATCATGGTAATAAGCGAAATTTGGAACTAAGTTTACAACAATACCAGCGGGCTTAGAGATACGGATTTTCGAGCAAAAGAAACATGACATGGTAGAATTGAGCATCTCATATGTAGACGAACAACTGTAGCACAAAGGGAGAAGGGATGTTTGTTCGATACTCTGTGCAGAACTGCGTTACCACTGTACTCGGGATTCTCCCGCCTCATGCGTCATGAGAAGACCTATTAAAATTTCATAAAGAGTACGGATAATGTACAAAGCAAAGCTAGGCAGCATCATCAGTGGCTGCTCTTTGTGTAAATGGCAATAGTTCCAACGGATACCTCCCTCGGTTGGTCACCGAGTTGCTTCAATTCTGAAGTGATTATATGATACATTGTTTTCATAGTGGCAAGATGAAGCCGGGTGGTGCTTATAATAAAGCAAGTAAGAGGCTTTTGAGCAGTGATACAGGTAGGCTTGATATCTTCGCGTACTTGACCCATCAAATAGGCGACCAGACGCACTATTCCGCAATCAACCACATACAACACACCATCCCACAGCCGAACAACTTACCACGCCTTGTTACTGCTATCCGCTACGCTACCGGCAGTGGATGGCTGGACGTTGACTAAAACAGCAGTCTGGTGCGTCCTTCTGCGGCCTTGGAGACCCGGATCTTCGTGCTGAGACTTCTGAAGAATTCGGCTGCAGCGGTAGCCGCGTCGATTGGTCACTCATCTTGTATCTATATGTACGCCAGTTGAACCAGAATTTCGGTTCCTTCCTTTACTTCTTCTGTTCGGTGTGCTTCCAAAGCAGAGGTGGTGAGGCAAGCCGTATAGCCGGCGAACGTTCGAGCGTAATCTTCGTCAGCACATCCCGCAGTCGGGCGAAGGGTATGTGACTATTATCCAAGCTTTCGAGAGTTTAGAGGATCAGCTGTCACGCTTTTTCCGATAAAAATGGCTGCTGGGGTGATTTTCCAGGCATTGGGAAGGCGACCGAGCGTATTGTGACGTAAGATATGCATCAATGTAGGTATGCAACGATATGTGCAATGATATATGCAACGATATGTGTAACGATATATGTAACGATATATGTAACGATATATGCAACGATGTACCGTACCTTCCCTTTTGCTAAATGAAGACTACGAAGTATCCTCTAATTCGCCAACACCAAGCTCTTTCTTTGATCCTGCGGCCGAACAGAGCTCTCGTTCCTCCCGTTATCTTCTCTGCATTCTCGGCACCGAATTGGTCCGGGCGAAGTTTGCATCCAACTTCTTTTTGGCGACAGTGGCTGACGTGCTACTCTATGTCAATCCGACCATTTGTGCGATCTTTCCAATGAAGACTACTGATCTATCCACTTAATGTTTAATTTGTTGGACTTTCCCGAGCGGAGCTCCTCGATGTACTTGCGCAGCGCGCCGAGGATTAGCGTATTCTCCGAAAGCCACCTAAGATCGCCAACATCGTCGTTTCGCAGCCTCACGGAAGCCATTGATGCATGGCGGATGCTGCCTAGGATAGTGGTGTCTGCCCGTGCGCTGCAGCAAGCACCGTACGATGTTCTAGCCCTTCTTAGTCTGTCCTGGTTAGCGGACTGGAATTCTTCAGAGCAGCCAACTGCCCACTGTCATGTTTCGTTGTTCGAAGATGAGCCCCTATCACATTCATTTAAAGGATTAGAGTAAATCGCTCAAATCGCCAATTGGACATTTCCGACTTCCTAGAAGAAAATGGTCTAAGTTACTTCATGGATAGACAACGATTATCGAGGTCAACGGTCTACCCACATTGAGAAGAAGACGTCAGCAAGATGGTATTACCGTAAGATTTCATCTCGCCTGCTCGGTTATTGTAGGCTTTCCAGTACGCTCATCATTCATTCTGGCCAGCTCGACGATTCGTCGGCTTCGGGAGGCGAACGGACGCCCCCTGAACGTTGGTTGCTCTACGCGTGCAGAGGGGCGAAATTATTGGCCTGTGGTGGAGCGCCTTGCATGTGGTGACAGCTTTGGCTGCACTTTTACTAGATAGCGTGGAGGTTGGGAGGATTGCATGCAAACGCTTGGAAGGAGAGGCAATGCTGATACCTGCATCCACTGTCTCGCTCATTTAAACTTAGAAAGCACTCAGCTGCGGTGCGGTTTTTTGCGTTAAAAGACACCGGCCTGCCCAATCTCAGCCCGGTCGCGATGGACTAGGCCATGCCGGTAGCATCTTCTCGGCATCTTCCGCGGCTTAACGATCCGAAAGCTTCAACTAAATGCCACCAATCCAGGCGAGATCGGTATCGGAAAGCGATGGGATCCAATTAGTCTTTGGTTTCGCGGGTTTCCTTGCGTCGATAGTCTCGATAGCGATAGCCGTTGCAACATGGCAGGTGCAGAAGAAACAGCGGTCCCCAGGTTTGACTCACCATCTCCATCGGAAGAAGAACTAAGCTCAACGGTGAAATACTTAGTCGTATCGGACCCGTCAGTACGAAACGCAGAATGGGAAGTCAATATAACCTTCGGTAGAAAACGTTGACAACGAGGAATACTCAGTGAAGGAAAATGATGGAAAGAAAAGTGGCGCGGGTGACATTGTTGAAGAGGAGATCCGGAGTTGCAAACCTTGTGCATTGGCAGTTACGCATGTACAATCGATCACCCATCAAGTACACCTAGCATCTCCTCCACACTGGTGATCTTTTCTCTTGGCTTCCCTAGCCTCGAACCGCGTTCCTTTTCCACGTCGTCAATCCTCTTCCAGTCCTTCCAGCTCGTCCATCTCTTCCTGCTATTACCCATCTCACTCTTCACGCCTTCCCACCCCAATCCTGTGCTTTCTCCATCTCCATTGAGAAGTGGCTCGCCAGATCTGAAGTCAGATACAATGGCATCAGCACTCTGAAACGCATCCTCCATTGTACTGGCAATGACGCCGGTAGGTCCACGCTTTACCCACCCAGCAACGTAACAACCTGGCACAACACCGCGCAGCTCCGGGAGGTCAGCGGCCGGCGCAGCTTCGGCTTTGATTACGCGGCCGAATTGGTTCGGTATTGTACCACGTCGGTCGTCGAAAGGTACGTTGATTGATGAGAGTCCTGGAAGTGTTACGGCTTTGTAGCCGATGGAGCGGAATGCTATGCCTGCTGGAAGAAACAAAGGGCATGTAGCAGGATCTGGTTCGATGGTTGCGGTTGGGTTGCTAAAAGATGAAGGGTCGGAGTAACGATTTGGCTGTAATGTGATACCTCGGAGCTTGGTGGAGTCGTTCTCAAGGGAGTCAAATGATGTTGGCGTCGATAGGAAGTCTAAGAAAAATCGTTTCGAATCAGGCTCTGGAGGAAGATGTTGTCCTGATTTCAGTAGAAGTTCAGCAATTCGCCGCCGAGGACGTGGCAATGCCTTTAGGTCTGAAGGGAAAAGATTGATCGGAATTTCATGGAATAACACGTCTGGCATCTGAATGATCTCTCTAATTTCCTTTATCGTGAAGGCAGCCTAGAAGGATGTTAGCGTAATGGTTACGGAGTGGGTAGTTGAAAGCTACTAACTTGCATAGGACCTCGTCTTCCGACAACGCGCACTGAGTTAATTCGACTCTTCGATAAAATGCCCAGGGCATATTCCGGCATGTCAGTCTTTCGTAATTTGTCGACATTGCTGAAGAGAACTCGCGAGACATCCAGTGCGACGTTACCTTGACCTACGACAACCGCTTCCGATGCAAGATCAAGTTTGGGTTTCAGGTCAGCGAAACCAGGCAGTCCATTGTACCATGCAACGAACTCTCTGGCTGAAATAACGCCTGGTAAGTTTTCACCAGGAATGCCAAGCTCTCGATCTTTAGATGCGCCATAAGCGAACATGATGGCATCGTAGTGAGGCTTCATCGAGCTTAATGCAACATCGCGACCTACGGTGATATTGCCGATGAAATTGAAGTTTGGAGAGCGACCTATCTCTTCAAAGCGGTCTTCACAGTTCTGAGAGCACCAGAGGTTTCAGTTATTGAACTGCAAATTGCAACATGGGCACGCAAACCTTGACTTCGGGATGGTCGGGGGCGACTCCATATCTCACGAGACCGAATGGAATTGGTAGGCGCTCATACATGTCGACGATGGTTTTCGGATTCTCCTTCATGACTCTACCAGCAGCATAAAACCCAGCTGGGCCTGATCCGATGATGGCCAAACGGAAGGGCCGGGAGAAGCGTTCTGCCGCCGCTGTGCTGTATTTTTGAGCAGATACATTCCGACGCGGTTGGAGATGATGAGTTAGTCGCTTCAGGCAGCTGTCACAGATGTAACGGGAGCGTGAAGGAAGATGCATTTGATGGATTTGGAGTTGATGTGCTTAAGTTGATGTCGACGGAGATGTTTGCGCGGAATCTCCGATGTCGCCTTTGCATCTATCGTAAACAACAGCCTTACTTTCCACGTCTCTGCGAGTTTGCACGCCGTGAGCTCATCTCCATTCACTATCTAAAGAACGAACTCTGCGTTAATATTTAAGTTGATTCATAAAACGCAGAGGAAGGCAATGCAAGAAGCGAATGGGATGTAGGGTCTGAGTCCCGCCACTGAGACATGCCGTGGGAACGATTGTTGCCCTTGACAACCACCACCAAACATCCGTCAACTCGCAACCAGATTAGCCTTCCACAATGACCGTGTGGACTATTCGTCACAAAAAGGCACTCTTCTCCGCGTGCTAGTGCTTCATATCCCTTGCTATTATACCAATCTGCTATGCACTGTTAATCGTTGCAATTACATTCCAACCGCATATCTGTACCTCTGCCCATTCTTGCCCATCCATTTATAACCGTCGAAATGGGCAATGGGCAGCCATACCTGTACGACCCTCCTAGTCGATATTCAAATGTTGACCCTTTCAATGGAGGCTTCAACCCAAAAGCAGTCACCATGGCTAGCTACAACACGCCACCAAAGCAGAAGCCAAAGCAAGAAGGCCCGTTGTTGAACTTCAATCGCCATCCAGATAGCTACCTCATCCTCCCAGGCAGACAAGAACCGACTCCTCTAAGCTCAAGTACCAAGAATGGAGTGAAGTGGACGAGGAAGATTCAGCAATTCTTTCGAGCAGTCCAGCTGCTGGGCGCAATTGGCATACTAACTTGTGTCGTTTGTCTCAGAGGTATGAGCGACACTCAGAGCGTATTGATTCGAGTTCCGGTGAGTCGAATGAACTGCAAAGTATCCATATAGTGTCGAGTCTAACATCAACGTGTAGCCCATCGCCGACGTTTTGCTTTCGGTTTATGGCGTGTACCATCTATGGCGTCCTGCGGATGGACGACCACCTTTAAGCTCTTCGAGCTACCACGGCTTCTCCGCTATCATGGATACATGTCTCTTTGGACTTTTTCTTGCCATTGGTTTCATGACGCGGTATTATTATCTCCAGCAACCGGCGACTGAGGGACGATGGCGCAGCGTTTTCCATACCACGGCCGAAACGAACGAGTTCCTGATGGTCACATATCTTGGCTTCTTCGCTTTGAGTGGCCTCCATCTTGTGTCATTTATTATGGATACTTGGCTGTGTTGGATATACAGGAAGATATCGCAGTTACCTCCGGACATGAACCCTCTCGAAGAAGGATCATCCCAGAATACTTCAGAATCAGTGTCGTTTGAAAAACGCGCTGTCAATACACCAGGTAGCCGGACATCAGGTGTCAGTGCCTTACGTCAGTCCCAGGTTGGCGTGCGAGACTCATTGATTTCTAACGATGGAGGTCGTCCAATGTCTTTCTTTGGCTCGCGTGCCGATCAGGATGTCGGATACTCACCACACAATCCTCGAACGGCACGCTGGTCGCAGACAAATTTGGCAGAACAAGTTTACCAGCAGTCTGGATCCGCTCGAGACTCGCGTGTGGATCTCACGCATCATCGCGATGGTCTGGATTTCGCGGACTCTCCTAACAGTCGTCGTGTTTCTGCTCTACCCCAGGAGCCGACCATGTCGAAGCGGAGTTCTACAGTCAACTCTCCATCGTATGCTCTTGAAGGGTTTGATGACTCGTATGATAAGGAAAAGAAACCATCCAGAGAAGATCTGTCAACGGACAACTGGTTCGTCTTGGGTACCAGCGACGTGGCGAGCGATGTATCATACGACCCGTACAAATACAGCGGCACGACAAAAGCCATCAACTCGCAGCCGCGCACAAGGAAGCCAAGAACGTTAAACGAGTACGAATCTACGTCACACAGCGCACCGGTACATAGTGAATCGAGCTTCGTGCATCAGCCGCTTGCCATGAATCCGCCAACACCACCGCCGGCCATTGCTGCGAGACTAGCACCACCACCGCTCAGCACTCGCGACCCGCGATACTACGTGCCAGAGCCATTCATCAACGACAAGGAGAACGACCGACCAGTCTCACCAGTGGAGGAATCATCAGACCGCACCGCGACCCTGTCCTCAGAGGTATCAGCGTACAGCCAGTCCACCGACGCCGGCGAAACTGTCCTGAGCGCCACAACAGCCGCATCGCAAACGGTAGTGAGCGGCTTCGGCACGGCAGTCTTCGCGACGCTGCCGTCGCAGCAGTCGCGGCACCTACCGGACCCGCGTTCGGGTGCCTCTGCGGCCGCCGCGTCGCGCTTCCTCGGCAGCGCCAGCCGCGGCGTGCAGCGCGTCGAGTGCGCCGACGCGGACGCCCCGCGCAGCGTCGTCGGCTCCATCCATGGCGGCGGTGCTAGCGACGTTGGCACCGTGTCGTCGGCGGGTGCGGGCGCTCGCCGTGGAGCGAAGTTGGCGCGCGGCGCGAACGGCTGGGCGCCGTATTCGGCCCCGCGGAGGAACGCTACTGAGGGTACTACGCTGGAGAGTGTCTCTGGGACGGTTGTGCGTAGGGATGAGGGTGCGAAGGGGAGGGTTGTGAGTAGGAGTGGTGCTGATGTTGTTGATTTGAGAGCTGATGTGAACGGCGGCATGTGGAAGAGTCGTCGCAGGGACGTTAGTGGAAAGATCGTGGAGGAAGGCAGAGGTGGATCGGGACGAAGTGGTTTGTTTTTGAGAAGTATTAGTGGGAATTATCAGTGAGATGGTACTTTCGAGATTTGGATTGGAGTTCACGCGTTTGATGGGATTGGACCGATATATGACTTTGAGTTAACATAGCTTTAAATTGGCTATTGTAGCCTTACTTCAGTAGATTGGTAGATGACATGTTCCGTCCTTCGGTTTCGGCTGGAGATTGTCAAAATGAAAAGCGTCAATATTGATTACTCCCTTGGCCACCAAGTTGTGCTGTCTACGACAAATTCAAGATTCATGAATCTTTTCTTTGCCATCAGACAGAACCGCAATTCACTCACTTCTCCCGTGATCACACAATGGCGGTCTCCTAACATTTCTTTCGATCTGATGAACTGTTGAGCCTTTATAAGAGCATGGTGAGTATTCATATGGTGCAGGCACTCATGGCCAAAAGCTGTCATTCGAACTTCGTTCGCGTTTCGTTATTTTGAAGACATGCTTCTGTCGTAAATTTGAATAGACCTTGCTCCATCGAACTGCTAGTGTCGCTGACATGGCTCATGAAGTTCATTATCTTCCGTTGTTTGCGCTGGTCTCATACATTAGAATCCTTGATTCCGCTTCATTCTCCTCGTCTTCTCTTCGCACCATTCTGGACTCGACCGTTCCCGTTCGTGACTTGTTTCTTGGTATCATCTCCACTGCCTGTAACGTCGCCATCTTCCCAGTCCTGGCCTGCATTCTTCCGCCTGAACTGGCCTGCTCCGATAGCAACAACTTCGTCCTCACTGTCGTTATTGTCAATATCTAGAAGCACAGGCATCCTAAAGTCGCCTGGTTCGGTCCATTCGGCACCTTTGACCGGTTCAATGGTCAGAACATCCACATCCTCGTCCTCTTGATCGAGTCGACGTTTGTGGATTTCTTCAATGGGTTGAATATCGAATTCATCTTCTCGTTCGACATACTCGACATTCTCTTCCACTTCGACGAAATCTGGGGCCAGAGCAGACCAACGTTGTGGAGTAAGAATGGACCATAGGTAGACGCGACCTGTGTCGACGCCAACCGCAGCCACGAATGGTTTGTGAGGATGCCATTCTGTCACAGAAAGCTCATCTTTAGGACCTTCCAGTATCTTGAAGAGGGTACCACTTCCGGTCTCCCAAACATAGATGTCGTGATGCATGTAGGGTGTAGCGATAACGTATTCGCCTTCGGGTGCGAACGAAACATGGTTCCAGGATAGTCTTTGAACCAAATCTTGAAACTTATGTTCCACTTCAAGCTCTAAGTTCTCAAAGTCCAGATTTGGATCGTCGAAGTTCGGGAGGTGCAAAGTTCGCAAAATTCTGTCACTGGCATTGACTAGCATATCTCGACCTGATGCAGTTATGCGTAGTAAGATTATAATACTGGTTGTTAACCGTGTCGAGCTGACCGTTTGCTTTGTTTCAGTGTCGATGATGTTGACCCAACCTTTGTTTGTTCCAGTAATGATGTGATTTCCGGACGGCGAAAACAGTGCCACGGTGGTGGTCTGTTTTGCATCTTGTGCTGCTTGTTTCTCGGTCGCAGTTTCCCGTTCGGATTGCGTACGGAAAGGAGCGGAGGAGAGGACGTGTTTTTCAGCTTCTGGCTGCGTGATATCTACGAGCATGGGTTGCTCATCGAAGAGCGCGACCACGAACATGAGGTGATTCCTCGGATGTAGGTCTGCGATGAAGATTGGTGCTTCGAACTGAATACTGCGAACTCGCGATCCATCTTGCAGATCCCATAATATCGCCTTCCAGTCTTGTGAAGCGCTGAGGAGGTAGCGGTCATTGGCCGACCAGCTGAGGGATTGCACCTGTCGCACATGGCCTCGAAGTTTTCGCGCAATGCCATTCGTTTCTACGTCAAAGATGACCACGCCACCGTCAAGCTACAAATATCAGTTAGGATTGACTGCACACACTCGGCTATACACGCGTAGAGGTCGGACTGTACCCTTCCAGATGCAAGAAAGTCGCCACGATGGCTAAACCGAATGCTGGTCGCGTGACCGCTTCCTGGCGCTCACAGTGAGTCTGAAGTAGTTTTGAAGTAGTAGACGCTTTGGGGACTTACTAATGGTGCTCGTAAGGGCTTCAGGGCAGTCCTGGGCCAGCACGAAGGGGTCGACGAGTGAGAGGTTCATGGCAAAATGGAGGTGCAATGCGGGTAATCGGTGACTGAGAGCAACAGGGATCGTAACTTGAGACACAGAGTCACTTCAGTGTCAGCTTTGACTCATTGGCCAGGCCATGATTCTTCACAGTCGGCGAAGAAGCGGGCAATGCTGAGTGCGGTGTGTTCTTTGTCGATTGTTCTTTGTGCATTCACTTTTCCGGCAGAGACGCCAAGCAAGCAATTCGCGGGCGCGTTAGAGTGAGGCTTAAAGTCACGTGCGGGCTAGACAATAGGCTGCCATGCCTGAAACGGGCGCGACTCCTTGAAAAAGCCAAGAGTCAGAATCTCAGCATCCACCCACCCCATCGTCTCCCATCTTCCCATCCCCCAACACCACCATCCTCATCGCCGCGATCCGAGAGTGCACTGCGTCGAAAAACGTGGTTTCTCTCATTGCTGAGCGCCCGCTGTTACGTGGGAGCGCGTCCGTCGCCGCGCGCGTCCTCCGCCTGCTGTTGCCACGGTCGGTCTCTGCGAAAATCTCTGCCACCGTCGACTTCTCGCCGCCGCGCGGCCCGCGCGCGCGCTCAGCGCGCTCAAATCCATTTCCTCCATCGAAATCTCCTTCCGAATCTCGTCTGGAGCACTGAAGAGGTGGTGCGCCTTTGCTGTGAGGCCTGTTGGAGCCGAGGCGGTTGGCTTCACTCCGTGCTGGTAGGAAAAACATCCATCAGGCTCTTCATCGAGCCCGTCACCCATCGACGTTCACAACACACTCACACTCGTGTTGCGCATCAAGAGAGTGACGCCTTAGGTAGTTGCAAAAGGAAAAACAAAAGATAAACCGGTCATTGCACTCAAGCAAAAATGGCTTCGTGGTCCGGCGCGACGATGCCGTATTCGAGCGCTCCGCTCAAACCCATCAAGGAGGTGCAGTTTGGTCTCTTCTCTCCCGAGGAAGTCAGTGGCATGAGCGTTGCTCACATCCAATACCCGGAAACCATGGACGAACAGAAGCAGCGTCCTCGCGAGAATGGCCTCGGTGACCCGCGTCTCGGCACCACTGACCGCAACTTCTCTTGCGCAACCTGCAACGAGAACAACCAGGTCTGCACTGGCCATTTCGGTCATATCGAACTTGCCGTTCCCGTCTTCCACATCGGCTTCATCCGCAAGATTCAGAAGCTGCTGGAAATCGTCTGCCACAACTGCTCAAAGGTCCTCGTCGATGAGTCAAACCCTGCATTCGCCGATGCCATCCGCATTCGTGATCGTAAACGCCGCTTCGAGACAATCCACAAGCTCTGCAAGGGTCGCAAAGTCTGCGAAACCACTCAACAGGAGGATGATGGCGACTTCAATGCCGGTGACCTCAAGAAGCCTGTCAAGTACATCTCTCGCCATGGCGGCTGTGGCATGTCGCAGCCTATTATTCGCAAGGAAGGCCTGAAGCTCATTGCCGAGCATAAAGGTTCCAAGAACGAGGATGATGAGGATGCCGTCCGCTCCACTAGCAAGAATCCCATCACTCCACAAGAGACTTTGAATATCTTCAAGAACATCTCGGAAGTGGACATGAAGAAGATTGGTTTCAATACAGAGTTTGCCAGACCCGAGTGGATGATCATTGTCAATCTACCTGTTCCACCTCCTCCCGTTCGTCCAAGCATCTCCGTCGATGGCAGTGGCCAAGGCTCCAAGAGCGAAGATGACTTGACCTACAAGCTCGGCGATATCATCCGTGCCAACGCCAATGTCAAGCGTTGCCACTTGGAAGGCTCACCTGCGCACGTAACGATCGAGTTCGAGTCGCTGCTCCAATATCACGTTGCCACCTTCATGGACAACAACATTGCCGGACAGCCGCAAGCTCTGCAAAAGTCTGGGCGTCCGCTGAAGACGATTCGTTCGCGCTTGAAGGGTAAGGAAGGTCGACTTCGAGGCAATTTGATGGGCAAGCGTGTCGACTTCTCCGCACGTACCGTCATCACCGGCGATCCCAACCTTTCTCTCGATGAAGTTGGCGTTCCACGCAGCACCGCTAAGATCCTGACATACCCGGAGACCGTCACGCCTTACAACATCGCCAAACTCACTCAACTGGTCCGTAACGGTCCTTCTGTACATCCCGGTGCCAAATATATCATTCGCGATGACGGTGTTCGTATTGATCTCAAATATCACAAGCGAGCTGGTGACATCTCTTTGCAATATGGCTGGAAGGTTGAGCGACACATTATCAATGGAGACTTCGTCATCTTCAATCGTCAGCCATCGCTTCACAAAGAGTCCATGATGGGTCATCGAGTCAAAGTCATGCCTTACTCCACCTTTCGGTTGAACTTGTCGGTCACCACTCCGTACAACGCAGATTTCGATGGCGATGAAATGAACTTGCACGTCCCTCAAAGCGAAGAAACTCGCGCGGAGATCATGCAGCTCTGTATGGTCGGCTTGAACATCGTCTCTCCGCAGAAGAACGGACCTTTGATGGGTATCATTCAAGATACTCTGTGCGGCATTTACAAGCTTACGAAGCGCGATGTTTTTTTGACCAAGGAAGATGTTATGAATATCCTTATGTGGGTGCCTGAATGGGATGGAGTCATTCCTCAACCTGCCATTCTCAAGCCACGTCCTCGTTGGACTGGCAAACAGATGATCAGCATGGCTCTACCTCCTGGCCTGAATCTTCGCCGCGACAAGGAATCTGGTCCAAATCCTCCCAATGATTCTGGACTTCTCATTCTGGGTGGTGAACTCTTGTTCGGTCGCTTGGTAAAAGGCGTCGTCGGAGCTACGCAGGGTGGTGTGGTCCACATCATCTCCAACGAGAAAGGACCTGAGGGTGCCATCGCCTTCTTCAATGGTGCGCAGAAGATTGTCAACTACTGGTTGCTGCACAATGGTTTTAGCGTCGGCATCGGTGACACGGTTCCCGATGCGAAGACTGCCGAGGCCATTCAAAATGCCATTCAGGAGCAAAAGGCTCTCGTCGAGAAGTTGCAAGCTCAGGCATATTCGAATGAGCTTGAGCCGCTACCCGGCATGAACATTCGCGAAACTTTCGAAAACAAGGTATCGAAGGCTCTCGGTGATGCTCGTGACACTGCTGGTACCGTCACGCAGAAGAACTTGAAGCCGTTTAACAACGCGCTGCAAATGTCCACGGCCGGTTCCAAGGGCTCTTCTATCAACATCTCGCAAATGACGGCTCTTGTCGGCCAACAAGCAGTGGAGGGCAAGCGTATTCCTTTCGGCTTCAATCATCGATCTCTTCCTCACTTTAGACAAGACGACTACTCTCCTGGCTCCCGAGGTTTCATCGAAAATTCTTATCTGCGCGGTTTGACTCCTCATGAGTTCTTCTTCCATGCCATGGCTGGACGTGAAGGTCTCATTGACACTGCCGTCAAAACCGCAGAAACCGGCTACATCCAGCGTCGTTTGGTCAAAGCTCTTGAAGATGTAATGGTCAAGTACGATGGCACGGTTCGCAATTCAGTTGGCGACATTGTTCAACTGGTCTATGGCGAAGATGGTCTTGACGCCATCTGCATCGAGAAGCAAGAAGTTGATATCATTTCCTGCAGCGATCAAAAGTTTGAGGAAATGGTTCGCGTCGATGTTCTGTCATCAGATAAGAGGCTGCAACTCTCGTCAGACATTCTTGAGCAGGCTACCGAAATTGCTGGAGACGTTGACGTCAATGCTATATTCGAAGAAGAGTGGCAACACTTGGTGGAAGCTCGCAGGATTCTTCGGGATGCTTGTTTCGATACGAAAACGGACATGCAGCTTCCACTCAACGTTGTTCGCATGATCGAAACCGCAAAGACCAAGTTCCGAATCAAGCAAGGATCCCGAAGTGATTTGCATCCTGCGGAGGTGATTCCACGCGTTCAAGAGATGCTTGATCGCCTTGTCATTGTTCGTGGCGATGATTCTCTGTCAAAGGCTGCCCAAAACGATGCGACCATGATCTTCCACGCTTACCTACGGTCTCGTCTAGCATTCAAAATTCTCGTCAAGACTCACTCGCTCAACAAACTTGCTTTCGACAACATCTTGGGCGAGATTGAGAATCGCTTCCTTCGAAGTGTCATCTCACCTGGTGAAATGGTTGGTGTGCTCGCTGCTCAGTCCATCGGTGAACCTGCAACACAGATGACTCTAAACACCTTCCATTACACCGGTATCGCTTCCAAAAACGTAACACTCGGTGTTCCTCGTTTGAAGGAAATTCTCAACGTCGCCACGAATCTCAAGACTCCGTCCATGAATGTCTATCAAGAACCAGATACCCGTCACAGTCAAGAAAGTGCGAAGCGTCTTCGTAGCATGGTCGAACATACTACCCTTCGATCTATCACGGACACAGCTGAGATTTGGTACGATCCGAATGTTCAGGAAACTATCGTCGAAGCCGATAAGGAAGCCGTTGAGTCTTACTTCATCGTTCCTGATGAGGCTATGATTAATGCGGATCGTCAATCCAAGTACATGCTACGTATTGTGCTCAGCCGTCGCAAACTCCTCGATAAGAATCTTTCTGTCGTTGATGTCGCGGCTAAGATCAGAGAGCAATTCACCGGCGATCTTGCCATCATTCACAGCGATCCCAACGCTGATGAACAAGTCATCCGTATCCGCCTGGTCATGGACCAGATGCAAGACGACCAAGACGCTGAAGATAAGGGACAGGTTGAAGAGGATACGATGCTGAAGCGCATCGAGGGCCATCTACTTGATCACTTGACCATTCGAGGTGTGGAAGGTGTGGAGCGCGCGTTCTTGTCACCTGACCAGTTTACTCGCGTTGCCGACGATGGCTCACTCATCAAACGCTCTGGAGATCCTCTATGTGAACAGTGGTACCTCGTCACTACAGGCTCTTCGCTGAAGAAAGTCCTTGAGATCGAAGGTGTCGATGCTACCAAGACGTACTCCAACTCCTTCACCGAGATCTTGAACGTCCTTGGCATTGAAGCTTGCCGTGAAGCACTTTTCCGAGAGCTGTGGAATGTGCTTACCTTCGACGGTTCTTACTTCAACAAGCGTCATGTTTCTCTACTCGCGGATGTCATGTGCCACCGTGGATTCTTGATGGCCATCACTCGTCACGGAATCAACCGCGCTGATACTGGAGCGCTCATGCGCTGCTCCTTCGAAGAGACAGTCGAGATTCTTCTTGAAGCTGCCGGTGCAGGTGACTTGGACGATTGTCACGGTGTCTCGGAGAACATTATGCTCGGCCAACTTGCTCCTCTAGGCACTGGTGAAGTTGATGTCTTCCTTGACCAAAACATGCTCAACACAGCTGCATCAGATAACGCCCGCTTCGGTCTTATGCCAGGCATGGCGGCTGTATCCTCCATGGTTGCGGCAGAAGGAGCAGCAACGCCTTATGATGTTGGTTCGCCTACTCATGAAGGTGGCTTCGGCGGTAGCGACTTCGGTGCTTCGTTCTCCCCAATGGCTCAGGCAGGAACTTCAGATCCAAGTGGATTTACACCGTTTGGTGCTGGCTATGGTGATGGCGGTTTCAGTCCTTATGCTGGTGCCACCAGTCCTGGTTACGCTCCGATGAGTCCATTCAGTGGAACCAGCCCAACCTCGCCAGGCTACTCTCCTGCATCACCAAGCTATTCTCCTGCTGCTTCGCCAGGCTACCCTATTGCGACCAGCCCGCGCTATGCCTCTCCTTCGAGTCCCGCATACAATCCTACTTCGCCAATGTACTCGCCAACGTCTCCGGCTAGAGGTGGCTCGCCAACTTCACCATCATACTCGCCGACCTCACCGAGCTACTCTCCTACTTCACCAGGGTATTCGCCTACTTCTCCTGCGATGGGTCTCTCTCCGACATCGCCCAGCTATTCTCCAACCTCACCAACGTACTCTCCAACATCTCCGGCTTATAACAATAAGCTGGCGACTTCTCCTCACTACAGTCCGACTTCTCCGGCCTTCTCACCAGCCTCACCGGTGTACAGTCCGACAAGCCCGTCGTACAACAATGCCCACGCTCACACTTCTCCGACTTCTCCGAAGTATTCTCCTACTTCGCCGACCTACAGTCCGACTTCTCCGGTCTACAGTCCCACAAGTCCGGCACAGAACAAACCATCATACTCTCCGAGCTCACCAAAGTTCTCTCCTACTTCTCCGGCGTCGGCTAGTCCAAAGTATTCCCCGACGTCGCCTCAATAGTGAGTCACATTTGACTTTCCTGAGCCCTACATTACGAATGCTACGTGGCGATTGGACACGGTGGTTGCAGATTGATCTTTAGCTTAGCCTAGGCTCAGCTATACTTTATTCCAATGAATAATTTTCACTTGGTAATCCAACATGCTAACGTGTTTATAGCTCACCATCCGAGTCCTAAACTTGACGTGATGAATGTGTAACGTTCATTCTTGGGCAGAACTCTCGTAAGAGAACCGTGTCCTTGTATCATAATTTATGCATGTGCTCATGGCTAATCCGCAGTGTCGTAAAAGCCGCTGCGAATACCCACCGTTGCGCCTCCTGTCTCTCGAGCCGAATCCTTAGTTGGACCCTCGACCCGGGTTGCATCAAGCAACAAAAGTCTGCCATTTGCGCTCTGTACCACCATCATCCAGAGAGATCGAGTTGAGATCTTTCGAAACACCAAAAAAATTGTTTTTGCTCAGCTTTCTGCATTCTCGAGGGCGCCCCTGAGTCTGAGTTCGCGGGATTTCCGACCTCATATGTGCACAATATCCACATCAATTCTGCTATGTTACGCTAAAGCGGTGCGTGCTAATCATTGCACACTGCACGCCCGCAGACTCTAAAAGAGCTTCATTGGACCAAAGGGCATAAGGAATGGCGTTATATCGACTTGATTTGCTTTGATTTCATTTACGGTGCGTTCGGAGCGGAGGGTGGCGTTTTCGGCCTTTACTGTGTTGACCTGGTTTTGATCCCTACAACAAATTTGCCGAAAGACTTCCCTGCATTGTTTTGTGTTTTATGCTATGCCCATTCAGAATGAGAGTATTATGCATGGGCTTTCGGAAGACTGCTGGAGGAAACAAGTTCGAGACTGCGTGTCTTTATTAGTCAAGTCTTAGACATGGAGGAGTCCAGGGCTGTGCCCGCGTTTATACCGTAGAACATCTACGTCTTTTGGTGCGAAGACTGGAAGGTGGCTTCTGTAGTGTCAAGCCTTAAAAGATAATCTGCAAAAGGCAGACTTTAGAAATGAAATAGTTTCGCCAATCTTTTGCCAGTTCTTGACCCAGTTGTGAGGCATTGAAAGACTTTTTGGGCTTGACGGCGGACGTGACTCAAAGGCAAACATAGTCTCACGGCATTGCAACTACCTCTACCTACTACGCATATCAACACCCAGAAAACAGTAATCAAAACTCTTAGACACATATCGTCTGCGCTGAGCATCGTTGACATGGCGAACTCAAAGTAGCGAGCACTTCAAAATCGTTTGGATTAAATTCTAACAGTACTTCATAGATACGAATACGTGCGGAATTTCGAGCAGACTGACAAGATCACTCCGAGCAACTGGATAGTTGTTCGAATTGATGGAAGAGGGTTCCACAAGTATGTATCATCACGATAGAAAGTGCTTCTGATTTGAAGTGATTTAAGGATCATAGACACTGGATTTCTCGTTACTGGCCACTAAACATAAGTAGGCAATCTACCAAATACAAGTTCAAGAAGCCGAATCATCGTCCAGCACTTGAACTCATGAACGCAGCAGCGGTCGCAGTTCTGAAGGAAATGGTGGATGTCATTCTAGCTTATGGCATGAGCGATGAGTATAGGTAAAGAATCAGGACACTCTGTTCAATTTGCAATGGATTGACAGTAGCCAAGTTTTGTATTTCACGAAGACAGCACGTTATTTGACCGCCGAGCAAGGTGATGACGCCTTTCCCCTTTTTTTCGTTGCGTCTGACTCTGAAGCTTTAGTAAACTCGTTACTACTATCGTTTCGACGTTTACATCCTACTATATTCATCTTTGGCCAACATATATTCAGAACATGGACCTCTCGGCACCAATGCCTAGCTTCGACGGTCGAGCAATTGCATATCCCAAACTCCGGATTTTGAAAGACTATCTTAGCTGGAGACAAGTCGACTGCCACATCAATAACCTGTACAACACTACATTCTGGGCTCTAGTCTTGCAGGGCAAGATGAAAGAGAAGGAGGCGGAACAATATTTGAAGGGAACTACGGCAGGCAATAAAAATGAGATACTGTTTTCGAAGTTTGGGATCAACTACAACAATGAGGACTTAATCTTCCGGAAAGGGAGCATTGTATTTAGAGAGGTGAGTTTGTTAAGACTCCGTTCGAGTTTGAAGATTTCAAATCTGACAAATCTGATACCTCCAGAAGCATGAACACAAGCCAGCACTGAAGAGCGGTATCCACTCTACTGTGGAGAATCAAGAGCTTCCACTTTCGAAATTGGGAGCAGGCAATGGCAATAGAGAAGGCTCAAAACGCGACGTTATGATAGAGAACGTGGACATTATCAAAGACGACTTCTGGGAGAAACGGCCTTGGATCTTGACCGGCTAAGGAACAAAAGAGCTGAACAGATAGCGTGAATAGATTTTGAATGGCCTACATGTGAGAAGAGGGTTGGACCAACTTATGAACACTGAAACGTGATGATTTTCATTGAATATACGTGACTGAGTTGATCGATCCCGTTCGTAAAATGCGATATGCAAAGGAGTTTCATGCCTGAGGCGACTAATGTCGATCAACCTCATCATCAACGCCACACTGGAAATACTCACGCGGACATTCGCATTCTCGGGATTTCTACAGCTGCCACAAAGCCCTACCAAATTCCCCGATCTAATATAGTCATAGCCAAACTGATTCTTCCTTGACGGCAACATCCACACTGCGACATGCTAACGTACCAACCCGCCTCTCCATACTTTAATAGGTTCCTTTGCCTTTCGGCCATAATTCCTTTCGGCAACCGTACAGCCCTCGGACGCAAATACACGAGATTCAGTTTCGACTACGTGTTGTCGGTCTGAATAAAGCCACGTTTGAGAGCTTCATACCTGTATTTTCCCTCCTCCTATGGCCTCCTCACTTCGACCGAGCCGCTAAAGCGACCTTAACGACAACCTCGCCATGGCCTATTTCATACCCTCGAACATTCAGAAACGCCTGCTGGTCTTTGCACTTTCACGCTTAGACATTTTGGACAAGGATAGCCTGAACCTTGATCAGCTGGATATCGCCTGGGGAAGGCGGAGCTCAGTGGAATTAAGAGATGTCAAGCTCAATGTCGAGGTTTGTGACGACAGGCTTTATTTGAAGCTACAAGCTGATTCATTTAGAAACTATGTTCTCTCTTTCACTTTCCTGACGATATCAAACCCTCCAAGGCACGTATTATTCGCCTACGAGTTACAGTGCCGGCCGACATCTACAGAAGCGGCATAGAGATCGCCATAAACGGGGTTGAGGTTCAGACAAAGCTTGGAAAAGGAGATAATGGGACGTCTAAGAGCTCTCGCAAGCGTTCTCGGAATGGAGATATCATATTCCAAGTCAGCGAAGATGAACGCCTTCCTACTACAGAGGATATTTCGCAGTCCTTCCTGGAAGAAGAGCCACTTGATGAGAGACGAGAACTGGAAGCTGCTTTTGCATCACAATCTACGCATCTCGTAGAAGAATCACAAACTCTCAGTGAAGCCAGCGAAGAGGATGCTGGATTTGGTACAGGACTGGGCTTCACACTGCCAGACTTTCTAACCAACATGTTGAACGGGATTGCAGATCGTCTTCAAGTCACCATTTCTGACGTTATTCTCTCACTCAAGACTGAAATCACACCGGACAGTTACATACCGGGAAATAGTATTGAAGGAATTCACCCTGCGGCTCTTCAACTGCGCGCCGAATCGGCGGAAGTTCAAGGCTTAACTAGTTCTGTCATAGAGACCGATTCGGGGTCTGGAGTCTCTTCACAACGACCGCACCGGCAAGAAAAGCGCCGGATCCGCCTGAACAAGATCTCTGTGGGCATAGAATCAAGCCCAGATCTTTTCCAGCAACTCGAAAAGAGTACGGATGCTCCTTCGCCTGTTTTATCGAAGAGAAGCAAATGGCATGACCGCACGCCTTCGAACTCTAGTCGTGCAGTGTCTTCTCCAGCTTCATCTCCAACAACCAATCGGTCAGTCATGAGCGCTTCCATATACTCCACCGTACAGCCTCCGCGAAGCTTCTTAGATGAATCCGTTCATTCTCCGCCACATCAACTAAACCCAAGTGAACAAGCAACAAGATACGATGAGCATGAGCGCTTTGCAGATTCGAGTGTTGACGACATCCGGACACTCGGATTACCTCAAACCCACTCTGGGCAGAACTCCGATGTTTTGGGCCTGAGCGGGAGTGGAAGAAGTTTGACAGCTCAGAATGAGCGCAACAGCGCATTAAATACCAGTCTTGCACGCTTATTTGCATCATCATCGCCAGTAGGACCTCATGATTCTCGAGAGGAGGATATGGTATCTACGCCAGATCTCGATAATTCAGCAGCACTCCGATATCTTGGTAATCACGACAGTTATTTGGGAGAGCAGGAAACCTCAATTCAAGGCTCTGTCATCCGTGAGACTGACGATGCAACCTCGGTTGGAAGTAAATCGCAGTTGAGCTCTCGGTCCCAACCCACAGAAGCTACGCAAAGTCACGATGGGGATGGCTTTTCCAGACTAGGTCGTTCAGACCATCTTTCTAAAGCGGGAACAAGTCCACATAGTGACTCTCGCAGCTCTTCAAGTGGCCGTAGCCTCGACAACGATCTTTTGGAATCGAAACTCTTCACTACTGAGGAGGCTGAAAGTATGTACATGAGTGCCATGAGTCAATTGCAAAACGAAGCAAAGATGGTGGGATCCAAATCGGGCTTGGTTGATGAAGAATTATCGGCAGATCCTAGGCCGGCACCCGTGGATGACGAACCTACAGTCGAATCCGACACAGCAAGACCTCAAGGAGGTCCTACAATTGAAGATTTCGGCTTTGAAACACCAAGAGCGCGAAGCCCTACTGTCAGTACATCTAGTGGTCCCTCTCAAGTTCCACAGAGTCCTCCAGTGGAAAGATCTAGCGACTCGAGAACTGATGGAAGTACGATGGATGTGCGAAAGTTGAATTGTCCCGAGGCTCGCCTAATCCTCCCAATATTGACCATTCAGGGCATTACAGCTAGGCTTCCCTGGACAGGAACCCAATCCGTCGTGGAAAATAATCCCGAGAACACTACTCAAGCTGCACATACGAGTTACCATCAGTCTGTGCACCATACTATGCCTGGTGCCTTCTCACAGTATGAGGATCATGGCTCTAAACTGAATCGACGTCCACAGTCACCACACTCACGAGTCAATGTTACGCCACAACCAGCAGAACAAGATAATACCGAAGAGACAAAGTCTCAGCCCGTATCTCCCTTTGAAACGCAACTGGAAGTTGAGATTGACGATATCGATATTGCGATCGATTTATCCGCCGGAGGACTCTTACTGAGTGTCCTTCAGCCACTCATAAGTGCTTTTGGAGGAAGTAATCCAGACAGTGAAAGAAAAGAATCTTCTGCTCCACAACAAGACACAAATTCCTCAACGATGCGAATATTATCTTTCGCTGTGTCGAGGTTGACGCTCACTCTCCTCGAACGCCTTCATGCGCAGTCGCCGTCCAGCCCACAAGAGTCGTCCGGACTTGCTATCGATCATTCAACAGCCTTGCTACGCCTCGAAATGCAGCAGATTTCAGCGATATATCGACAACAAATATGGGAAGCATTTGCAAAGGTTGATGTTGAGAAATTCCTCTTTGGCTTTTCCGATGAAAGGATCATTTCCTTTGACTCCGAGTCTGCCCTTTTGTCATCACGCCGTGAACTAAATGGCCATAATCATGCCGAAATCTCCTTGACATACCGTCAAGACAAAATCAGAGGACAAGAAGTTGAAATATTCACCATTCCGGTTGTTGTTAACTTTCGCATGAGCAAGTTCGATGATCGACTAAGTTGTTTCGGTGGATTGAGCGGTATCCTTGATCTTAGCTCATCAATTACATCCAACGGCACGGTTCACAATGCAAATCAGCATCGGAAAGGTTCGAGTAAGGGCGTACGTTTTGCTGGGCATTCAGAGCTGGCTTCTGCTAATGTCCTGTCACCTATCAAGATGAATGCACGAATTGAAGGAGTCTCCTTCAGTTTCGAAGGAAGAGCCTGTGGTGTTAAATTGGATACTAGTGCTGTCAAAGTCGCCGTTCGAGAACAAGCCGCGAAAGTTCGAATTTCAGAAATCATGATCCGTGGCCCTCAGCACGATGTCTCAGCTCATTCTGCTCTAAATCTTCGTTTGGACAACTTGGCTGTGCTTTTCCAACTCACACCTCAGGAGGAAGACCTTGAGGAGCTTGTCTCTCTGATCACACCGTCGAGGGATAAATACGAAGACGACGATGACATCCTTTTACATACTCTCCTTTTGCAACGCAGAAAAGGGTCACTCGTAAAGATCGACATCTCAAAGTGCGCTGTAAATGTTAGAGACATCAACAGCCTCCTACAATTTCAAAGTTTGGGCGATGAATTCAGCAAACTTTCAACAGTCACCAAGTACCTTCCCGAAGACGATCGGCCGGGTATATTGTCAATGATTGATGTTACGGACATTGAGGCTGAGGTCAACATCAACAATTCGATTGGCAAATTGCACTTACACTCTCACCGCTCTAGAGCGGCCCATGTCGGCTTCCCGGCCCTCCTTGCCGTAGAACTAGGAAAGATCTCTTTGTCACGCAACAAAACGGAATTGTTAGTTGGACCATGCCTAGGTCTTCGAGAAGAGGATAGTTTACCGATGGTAATGGCACGTCAAATTGGTGACGAGCTGGAGCCAAAGGTCAAAGTCAAGTTGTACAATCTCGTCGCCGAGTACCGGGTTTCTGCGCTTATAGCACTTATGGACGCAATTGGCGGAACAAGAGAAGATCTAGCCACAACCATGGCAGCATCTGTGGTGAACATCAACACCGAGAGAAGCCCATTTTCTGTAGCAAGACAGCCAACGGATGCTACTGAGACATCTCGATCTTCAACAACTGCTCTCCACTTGGACTTGCTTCTCAGAGACTGCGCACTTGGCCTCAATCCAGTGCATTCCGATGAAAGGGGGCTTGTTCTACTCACCGATGCTCGCGTATCCGCCAATATGTCCGCCAGAGAGAATCTGAAGCTAGGCTTGGAGGTCAGAAAGGCTTCGATTCTGTTAGTTGACGATATTTCTTGTCTCAATTTATCTGCACCAGTTGCATTGCGACCGAAATCTTCGTCCCAGACTAGCCCTGCATTCTCTGACCTCTGTCGCCAAGGCTATGCCTCGATCGCGTCAGTCTCTTCCGCCTCGATCGTAGTTCAAGCAGCTGAAGCGGCAGATGGCAGCCAGTTGCTACATATTGACGTTTCCGACAAACTTCTCGTTCTGGAAGCATGTGCAGACTCTTTGAAGACGCTCGCATCTCTCGGAAGTGGTCTGGCTCCTCCTTCTCCGCCTGGCAAAGTTGCATCTGACCAAACGCATCTTATGCCTATCTCCAATTTGATGGCATCGTTCTCTGGCGAAGCGTTTGTGAAACCTGAATCAGAGGATGAGGACAAATTAGAAGATGCAGATCACATTCTTGACGATCTACCCGCGAACTTGGACTTTGTGGGAAGCTTCTATGAACCTGACTCGGAAAACTCACTTGACGGTCGGCACAGTCCAAGCAGCGACACTTCTCAATCGACTGTGACGATCGGCACAGATGACCTCAAACCTGATCCACCATTTACTCAGGCGTTGGAAGATAAGTTTGAATTCGACAATCGAATCACTTCACTGGTCATCATTCAAAACTACTTGGACGTTGCTGGCAGGAATGGCGCTGCTCGCGGCTGGAACTCGAAGACAGGCAAATACGGCATGCTATTCGAATCTCAGACAAAAGAATGCCCACTGCGAGTTAGAGTAAATCTAGGGACTGTAATCGTCAATATGTTCGACGGCTACGACTGGATCAAGACCCGCGAAGCAATAGCAAAGGCGGTCGACGACGTGCAAGAAAAGGCTGAGAGGCGTCGGAAGCAGCGTCAATCAATTTCGCGAGAAGACGACGAAGAAGAGTCAGAAGTCGGAGACTTTCTTTTCCAGTCCATTTGGATTGCAGTTCCACCAAACCGTGAAGCCACTGATCTGCGCAAACAGATTAATCGCCAGATAGATGACGACATCGCAAGTGAAACTGGCTCAGTAACCACCGCTACAAAAACTCAGCTCACCGGTAGACCTCCTCTGGGACGAAAGAGTCGAACTTTGCGCCTTGAGCGAGGAAAGAAGAAGGTCAGCGTTGAGCTAAGCGACTTAGACGCCGACGTTTTAGTGTTACCTCCCTCTCTCGACGAAACTCGCTTAAACATAGATGTTCGCGTCCGCAATCTCGAAGTTTACGACCACGTTCCTTCATCTACGTGGAACAAGCTGGCAACTTGTCTGATAGATCCTCAAGAGAGACAAGTGGACAAACCACAATTACACATTGAGATCCTTGGTGTAAAACCATTGCCAGATACTCCAAACCTCGAGTTTGTTGTTAAAGTTGAAGCGCTTCCAGTTTCACTTCATGTCGACCAGGACACACAAGACTTTGTTCAGCGATTTGGCTCATTCACGGATGAGTCTGAAGTCAAGCATAGTGATGGAGGTGCTGATTTCTTCATCCAGCGCATTGAAATCGATTCGATTCCTGTGAGATTCGATTACAAGCCCAAAAGACTCGATTATGCGGGCTTGCGCTCTGGTCGAACCGGCGAGCTGATGAATCTTATGACCCTCGACGGTACTAGCTTTGTGCTTCGACACCTAATTCTGCACGGCATTGAAGGCGGTGATCATCTCCACAAGTCTCTTCATAGCATCTGGATGGGCGATATTCTTCAAAATCAACTTCCAGGTGTCCTTGCTGGTCTTGCACCTATCCGTCCACTTGTCAACGTTGGTACTGGAATTCAGAATCTTGTTGTGGTACCCATGCGGGAATACCGCAAGGACGGGAGGATTGTGAGGAGCATTCAAAAAGGCGCCGTTGCGTTCGCTAGGACTACCACGCGGGAGCTTGCGCGACTCGGTGCTAGGGTGGCGATTGGTACGCAGAACATCTTGGAAGGTACTGAAGGCTTGCTCTCGCCGCACTCATCGTCGCCAATTGTTGGAGTCGGTCGGGAACGAGGGATTGATGACGACTGGGATGAAGATTTTGTGGGTGGGTCACCAGGCGCAACTGAGAAACGAGTCATCTCCAACTATGCCAATCAACCACTGAATGTTGTCACTGGTGTTCGAGCAGCCTATCGTGGCCTTGAGAAGGATCTAATGACTGCGAGAGACGCCATTATCGCGATTGGAATGGAGGTTCGAGAAAGTGATTCGGCAAGAGGCGTTGCTGGAGCCATCGCAAGGCACGGTCCGGCGGTTATACTGAGACCTGCCATTGGCACGACCAGAGCCATTGGTACTGCGCTACTTGGTGCTGGGAATATGCTCGACAAGGACAGTCAGAGGAAGATGGAAGAGGTATGTTATCCGCATCCACATCGTTCGAGTTTCGACTCGCTAACACGTATGCTTTCTAGAAATACAAGCGGTATTAGCAATTTTCATGCAAAGCGTTCATCCGCGTGGAATTGTCAGACTGTTTACAAGCGGACGGTGTCCATCGATGTGAATATTGAAGCATAGCGGCGGTGAGGGTACTCTTTCAAGGTGCTAATTTGGATCTCGTTCCGATTACAATCCTCTTCCGCTGCCAGAGAGGTAACAAACGGATGAGTTTAGCTTGAAAATGCATGTTGAGCATCAAATGAATGAATAAGAAGCATCGTGAACAGGTGGCTGGGGTGTACCCAATCTAAAGTAGAAGCGAAGACTCCTATTCTGCATCAGGTGTACGACCAGGGAGTGACACGACGCACGCCTCTCATGTCCTTCCACCGCCCAACTTAATAAGCATTGATCCTGCTCATTTGAGCTCAACCGGTTGTACCTACAGAGGTTGAAGGTCTCAAATATGTTGATTTTGATGTTATCAAAAGGTCGGGACTACACTACCGTTGTTTCCCACGCCTCATAACAGTTGCATGAACTCACGATAGCTATGACAAACACGTTTCCTAATTCCTTGTCATCTGTTCACTATTGGTCAGCCATGGAATGTGATGAGATTCTGCCACAGTCAGCTGCCATTTATTTCTGAGAGTATAACGGTGCAGTTAGAGGACGCGCCTTTGGCCATCCAACTGTAGCTGCTGGACATTGGATATGTAGGGAAATCTAAGGCCTCGCTGTGGATAATGACAGATCTGTGGCGCCTTGTTTTGGCAGTTCTGAAAGAAATTTTCCATTCAAGGTCAATTGAGGCGACGAGATTGCATGTTCAGTTGGGAAAATGTGATCTGATTACCGGCAAATCTACAGACAGGATGACAGCTGCTCTTCGATTCGTCCTCCCACCGTGGTAGGATTAGGAGATATTGACCTAGGCAAAGGAGATGAATGAGCCGCAAATTCCGGGTCCGCGGTGGCGTCTCAGTGTCTCAGTGCCGTTCCAAGCGATGGACGAAGTGGTATCCTGATAGGTACCTCTTCCCAAGGAGATGCCAACACTACAGCACACCTTGTTGATCCCAGCGGTTGCGCCTCCCGGAGAGCAGTTTATATCACCAAGAAGCACATTTTGGCATCTGACGGGCCTGTGAACTTCCATGACAGTTCGCAGGGAGACCTATCTTCCTGCAGACCATCTGCACGAGGAAGGCTTTCTTGAGTGAGATGCATTGGTGGTCTGCAATACCTGGCATGAGTGTCAGCAGTTCAATGTTATCGCATGGACCAATTGCGCCGCTGGCTTTCCCGGTCCGGAATATCGCCAATGGTGATACCAGCTTGGCGGTCTTCCCGGCGAGCACGTCAGGTCGGTAGGAAGTACACTGCGAAAGGACCTTACATCCGGAGGCGTTAGCCGCGGCAAAACGCATGACTCCCTCGTGGATATTCACTGCAGATCCTTCCGCTGCGGCATCTGCGAGGTTTTTTGGTCTCGATCTCGACTATTGCCTACGTCCGGCTGCCTTACTTGCTCATTGCCCATCTGCAGGCTCAGGGGGCCCGTGAGGAGGCTTGCAGATTGATGGAGATATGCGAGTAGAGACGGAGCATTTATCCATGTTTATCATACAGGTCTAGACGCCTGCATTCCGAGTTTTGCCACTTTGAAGTTGTCGACATGATATGACGAGCGTTGGTGGGAGGTTGGGCCTGAGCCAAGGACGTCCTTCTACCATCATTGTCAAGCACTTTGAGGGAGTTGAAACTAAAATCATGATTAAGTGAGTGCATTGCGTGTTCCATTTTTTGAATTGGAGATTACGAGCTTTCAGCTCACGATGCCCAGAGACGGCTTGCTCGAGTTTTGATTCCTACCGCGGTCCAGCCGTTGAGTCTCCTGAGCGGTGAAACTTCAACCTGATCTCACCTTCACCATAACTTCAACCACGGTCGGCCACAAACCACACCAAGGAATAATCTGACACGCGACTCTTAACTCTCACATCCTGCTTTTCAAGACTGTTGATCCAAGCACCGACCGTCGCATTGTCCGCGGTGCTTCGGATGAATACGTTTCCCGGCACATCACGTATTCTTCGCTGATGCAAAAGGACGCTTTTGGAGCTTCGCACACCTCAACAGCGATGCAAATAATCGTTTCGGGATAGCTCGGATACGGCTTGACTTCCAGCAACGACCGTGGAGGCCTATACTTGATCTCTTAGCAGCTGTTGTGACTCAAATCGCGGGACGTTTTGTTCTGGCACCTTGCAGTTCAACTCGCCGATATTCAACGCGTCTTGGCGCCTGCTCACATTCTCATACATGTGCTGACCATCTAATGAACGCAAAGTTGCATTCGAAATCGAAGCGGCAGCTCGATCGAACCTTATACATATGCTTCCAACCGAACCTGTCGTCGATTAGGTCACGAGATCTCGTGCGTTCCAAAGCTTGTTTCCTGCTCTCCCGACGCACCATTTCCCGATCAATTTCATTATGGTACAGACTCGACCGAAATATGATCGATTCTCCCACAATACTCCGGCAATTCTCACACACGGAAAAGGATGGCGGCATAGCTTGTAGCGGCGTGGCCGGTAGCTGCATAGCCGATTGCGGCATCCGCAGTCCCTCGGCAGCCGGCTTCCAGCACTGTAGTCGTTGGTGTGGCTATTCGTCTTCGTATTTACGCTTCCTTTGAAATACTTGGGCTTCGACAAATCAAACTAGGTGAACAGATGGCCATCAAAAGCATGGATGAGGATGAGAACTTCCGCTGCAACAGTCCGTCCACTATGACTGCAAGGGCCATTCATTGAAGGCTACAGACATGTCTCGAGTTAAATGTCGCGATTTGCTTTGGGAACACGGATATCGTATCTCTGCAAAGAAGCCGGAGCATTGAAAGTTGCTAAGCGTTTGAAGCATCCTCTCATCGGCTATCGCGTTCTCCGAACAGATTTTGCCTCCCTTGATGCCTGCGAACTGTTTGCGCTATATGCGCGACCGCGAATGAACGGTACAAGTTTGACGCGCGCTAATATCATTACATTGGGCAGGTTGCTTCCATTGCTCTATCCACGGTTGGCCCTCCGCCCAGCGAATCAATGGCAAGAGTCACAGCGTCTGTTGCATGGAGGTACTTGATCACGATCGGCATGTACTTGCTGATGACCTCACCGGGACTTTATTGATACTCGAGATGTTATCTCCACATACATGTTTGGAGGATGTTTTGGTCCCGGATCGATGTCTCCGCCTTTGATCTGATCGCGCAACATCAGCTACAGAACTTCTCCACAGCGAAGCCTTTGAGAAGCATACACGTGGAGAACGGATGATATGGTCTTCCATGTAGACAGGTACATCGATTCGCTATGCTGCTCTCACGCAGGGACGTTGTATGCCCTACCCAACGGTCAGATGTGCCTACGACGTGCCGCACACGACGCAGCTGCGGCACTGCATGCGGCCCGCTCCGCCTCTCCGGACGACATGCTTCATCAGCCTTGTCCTTAAGAATCCTTCTGCTTGTCGATTCCAATCAACAATGAAAATTTGAGATGCCTGAGGCAGATTTGCGTGTTAAGGCTGTCAGCGCTGCGACTGCAAGCTGAAGTCTTAAAGCTTTTCGTATGGCTTTGACGGCTCTTTTGAAAATTTTTCACTAGCACATCACTGGTGCGATAATAAGAAGCAATGTCGATTTCACTACGATTGACTTGGCTACCATGTTGTTCTGGAGCAAGCTGCGTGACCGAACGTGATACTCCGTGCAATGACTCCTTGGATATCGATTCTCCAATTTTTTTTTTTTTTTTCACTATCGCAAGGACAGCCTCACGAAACACGGTGCAATCATGTTTCATTGATCCATTCAGTTCTGGCGGTGTGGCCATCAATGTGAGGAGTGCCACACTTTTTTTCTCTACTGCAGGAAGGGCTTTTGTCGCATGAGCGCAACCTTACCGATACGCACGCGCACAAGCATTTGCCATGGCTCTACCCAAACCCATGGATCATACCCATGGACGAAGTTTCGACCCGCATATATTGTTTCTTCTCTACAAAATTAAGCTCGTGCGTTTCGGAACGGGGGAAGACTTCCGCGACGCATGGCATACCCCAGCGCGCTGAAGAACTGAATTCGTGTTCCATTCCCATTCCCACCGTAACATCACGAGAATCAAAGCGGTATGGATGAAGCAGTGGCATATTGCCACGTCAGAGATGCGCATGTCAATCGTACATTGCGGCCAGATGCACCAATTTTGGAGGGTCCAGGCGGGAGATATCGTAGAATGATGATCGTAGCCGCGTACTTCAAAGTATCGGTCGACGTGTTCCGCTGCGACCATGGCATTAGCAGTTCGACTTCTGCAAGACTTACATGCACCGAGCCGAGAAGGAACGAGCCTTCCCGAGTGGCGTAGCCGGGCGGATGCGTGTGGACTGCCGCTTTAACAACGATCGCATTGGTGATCTTCTGGGCAAACCTGGCGAATTTCCGCAGTTTCCGGCAAAACTCTCACACTGGGCGCTTGATTATCAGTCGATGGACTGTTTGTGTCTCCACCAGTTGCTCGCAGAAATGCGCGACATCCTCCGCAGTGCTTAGTGGCCACCCAGGATGGATGGATGGAAAGCCACTGCTAGCAACCAGGTCGACCCGCGCTCGTGGGTCTGTTGCGGGCACGCGAAATGAGTTTACCATTCTGACTTGATCCAACATAGGTGAAATCGCTTGCTTGATGATTTGGAATGACCTAATGACAAGAGAGAAATCGCCAGACCAAAGTCCTTTCCGGCAACTCGTGTGGACCTACTCCAGGAACTTATCTCCAGGAACCGGGCTTGTTCATGCCTCTCGACCAAAGCAGCCAAAGAGCACGCAACTAGTCGAATTCAGGCGCTTAACGCTCCTCACTTTGCAAAAGGGTCCGCCTCCTACAGTCAAGGGCAAAAAGTAATCTCCAAAGGTTTGGCCAGCCCCGGTCGATCCTCAAATCGCTCAACCGTACGCATCCATTGGTGCCGCGGAGGCGCTTGAACAGATGAAATTTGTCTTGCTGCCGGCGTCAAAGCCAGCACCAATGCGCTTCGCATTCCGCAAAACTCAGAGTTTGACCGGCGGAGGCATTACTCCGGAACATGTCCACTGGCATGTCATTCCAAAAGGCAAGACACACTGTCGAACCGGAAAGAGTGTCTATTTCCTTCAGCATCAGCATTGGCCCTCGGCCGGGCGACTCGCCTAACAGATCCGCCATGGGTTGGACGGGCCAATGAATGTGCAGTGCCGCAGGGTATGGGCCCGCGGCCACGATTCCTTGCATTCAACGGGCAGCGGGAGGAATATGACGCTTTCTCGCAAAGGGTTTTTCAAGTCCAGGCAAATTGTGGGTGGTGGGCTGGACTGCCGGTGGCACCTGCGGCCAAACGCATCTCATGCCTGTCCGTCTTTCCTGTACCTTCTGCGGACTCTGCCGGCTTTCTCCAGCGGCGGCCCACCAAAAACCATGCGCGAGCGCCGACACAGAGGTGTTTTGACTTACCTTACCTTACCACTCTCGCGCTATATCCTCGCGCCAAAAATTTCACTAATGGCCTGTCGCTGAAACGGGCTGACTGCCCATCCACTCTTCCAATCCATCTCGCTACCAGGGCTGCGGATGGCCTTTATATAAAACACTGCTCAATTCCCACCGATGGGAAAAAGAGACACATCTGCTCATCACACCTGTGATGACTGAACTTTTCTTGCCCACCGACATTCTTTCGCTTTCTTCATTTGTTTGCTTTCAGTTTCGGCAATGTATCAATGGGTCCTCGAGGTGCTCTGTTTCCTTGCGTATGTCAACCACATCATCTATCTTGACCAATGCTTACAATCTGACACAGGATTTTCAAATATATTCGCTTAATATTCAACGCCATGGGCTACTGGAGGATCAGGCCTAAGCCGATACTTGATAATCCCAAGTTCACAAGTCACGATGCCACCGTGATAGTCCCGTCCTTGTTGGATGGTGACGAACAGGCCTTCAAAGATACGATCAGATCAATCTTGAAGAATGACCCGTACGAAGTAATTCTTATCACTACGGACGCAAAATTTCACGATGCCAACCGCATTGCCGACCAATTGTCCAAAAAGATCACGGTCGAGAGTGTTAGTCAAGCCAACAAACGTCGTCAAATGATCAAAGGATTGGCTTTAGTTTCAACCGCAATTACAATCTTTGCAGATGATGACGTTCTATGGCCGTCTACACTCATGCCGTGGATGCTAGCTCCCTTCGAAGACTCTCGAATGGGTGGCGTTGGTACAAATCAGCGATTACGCTACAAGAACGACCCTCCAGGCTGTCTAGATTTCAATTTCTGGGAATTTCTAGGAGCCGCTTATCTCATTCGAAGGAATTGGGATTGTGCCGCATGTACATGGTGGGATGGTGGTTTGCCATGTCTTTCCGGACGAACCGTGGCCTATCGCACGGAAATCGTCAGTAGCGAAGAATTCAAGCATGAATTCGAGCATGAAACCTGGAGAACATTTCAACTGAATGCTGATGATGACAACTTTTTGACTCGGTGGATGGTGAACCATGGCTGGAACACTTGGATTCAGTTCCATCGAGACTGTGAAGTCCTGACCACGCTTGAGGACAATCCCAAGTATATGAAACAGTGCTTTCGTTGGGCACGCAGCAATTGGCGAAGCAATCTTAAAAGCCTGTTCAAGGAGCGTACCGTCTGGAGGTATGTATATTCTGACTCTTATTACGTCTTTAGTCCCATTGATCGATGACGCTGACGTTCATTTAGGCGCCACTTGTACAGCACATTCACTGTATTTTTAACAACGCTCACCAGTTGGTCTCTTCCAAGTGATTTCCTTCGAATATGGCTTGGCTGGTACATAACGAAAGACTTGGATCGATCTACATGCTTGATTAACCGCTCATTGATTGTACTATGGGTTGTCCTATTATGCCGTCTTCTCAAGTACATTGGCCATTTCCGACGATATCCTACAGATTTGAAATGGCTTCTCCTGATTCCCGTCATTGGCTACATACACTCATGCATCATTAAACCATATGCCCTTTTCACTCTCAAAGTTGTAAGTTGCAGATAGTTTAACATGTCTTCGGAGTATTGACTTCCCTTCACAGACAACTTGGGGTAGCAGAGAAGATGCCGACACCAACGACAGTTACAGAATGATCCGATTACCGGTCTACGAAGAACCAAAACCAATACGGCGTAAGCCTAGGGTAAACTTTGAAAGTGAGGATGATTTCGTATCGGAAAGTCTACCCTTGCTTCCTCCTTACGATGCGTCATCCAGCAGTCCGCTAGGCCAGGCTCGATTTATTGTAAAGCAGCATTCTGAGAGCCCCAGGCACCCGATAATCACGATTACAACGCTCTGATGACTCCACAAGCAGATCATTTACTTTGTGTAGTCTACCAAAAGTTCACTCCTTTCACCAACGATTCCCCATTCGGACTCTGGGTGGTACGATCTGCAAAAAGCATGATGTCTTTCGATTTCAATGCTCAATATCTTTCATTTTGTTCTCTTCTGTCAAAGAACTTCTTAGCGTGGCATAGCATCGGCGTCAAAAGGGCGATTCAATCCACCGGTCGCCCAAAAAGTTTGCAACTTGGGTCCCATCTCGTCGACTGGACGATGGATCGGACGGAATACCTGCGACCCGATTCTTGGCGTGTATGGATTATTTTCATTTCGACGGAAGGCCGGCTTTCGTGAAATTTCTGGCAGAAACACGCGTGGACAAAGCGCGGCTTGCCCATTAGATCAATCGAAGGCTGAATGTTTTACATCAGCATCCGTTGCCGCAGAGTGTGTTCGTGACGTGAGCCGTAAAGGCATTCCCGTAACCATCACCCAAGGTTCTGCAATCATGTTCCATTCTTACGGGCAAGTGGCCGCAGCATGAGGGTGGAATTGGCTTCGGTCTCCAAAGTCATGCTTCGGCGGTGGTTCCATCGTTTGGCCGGACGCCCTACAGCTTACCTTAACGAGATCCACAAACCTTGCCAGATGCGTGAGCAGCAGCATTAGTGTATGTACCCTCTAAATTCTAGAGGGAAACGCCGTGATCTAACGGTGGGGTAAGAGCAGTGTGGCTGGCATCGACGCATTTCAGCTTCTGGATTCAACGCAATGCTCAACCAGCCTGACGACACTTGGAGCCGCCCATTTGGTGGCTCCTCGGCACTTTTGCCGCGGTCTTCACTGGAAGTCAGAGAATAGCTTGATGGCGGTGGAGTGTCAGCCAGTGCCAAACCTCGAAATATGACTGTCACATCTCGGAAAGGCTCCTTGTCTAGCAGCATGCCCGTCACCTAGGATGGGAGCTCCCGCCACCGTGGTGCCACAACCCTTGGGCCAAAACTCGTGATAGGGAGAGCCGCCAACTGGCAAGTGCGCAAGGCAGATAGACCCAGTTTGAGAGCTTAGACTCGAACGAAGGATGGAAGGACCCTTGAAGAAGCCACGCTGCTGTCTTCCCACATCTTAAAGGAAAGCCGTTAAGGCTGCCGCTTGACCAGCTTTGTACTCATCTTGCGGCCGAGTCCGTCGTTCACAGCAGTGGTGGAATGGCGCGGGAATTCTTCATCCACCTTTTCTGCATCCCAAATCCGCCCGGATGTGGGACCGGTTTGACTTGGAGCCGCCTTCTGCTATTCTTGCACCCTCGTTCCGAGGTCGGGCCATGCCATTGCCTGAGCACTCAGCATGCAAGACTCGTGAGAAATGGTGTGTCACCCGTCGCCGACAATCTCAGCTGACGGCTACGTCAAAAGTGGGTGCGACTGTCAGCCATCTGACAAGCAAAATTTCAATCGTCATGTCAACCGGCGCTGGGAACAGCTGTCTCAGCAGCGAAGGCGATGGGCACGCACTCACTCGAAGCACACGCGCACGCTCTCGGCCACTTAGGCTTACCGTACCCACATTATCGACGAACCGATCGTGTGCTGCAGCGGGCCTGCATCAATTCGCCCGCTTGGCCATCTCTACTTGAAGTATGGCTTGGCTTGACCTAGCAAGTTCACACCATGGTAGACGGGGTCATCCACATGGGATTGATTCGAGTATATGATCAATATGGCCATTTCTAACCATGCATCCTCAGGACATATCACGCCAGTGATATCTTCGACTAACTTTATGTCTGGCTCCATCTCTACATGAGGCCACCGGATGTCAAGACCTGATTGCGAGGAGGCGTTTGCTCGGACAATCCCAACACTTCGGCTTTAGAGTATCTTTCTTCGTCTTCCACGGCTCTCACATCAAATTTTGCATCAAGCGGAAAGTGGTTATACGGCCAATCTGCAACCTCGTGGCAAGGTTTTGGACGCCATTCACTGTGGCTTCGCCGTTGTTCGGATTACCAACTCACGCCCTGCATTTCACGTCGTGCAATGACATTACAATACTCTATCCTCGATTCCGGATTTCCACGCGAGCCTGTTTGGTGGCATTGAGTTCGCGGCTGTTGCGACTACCATTAATCTGCAGCAAACAACGCATATGTCATGATTTTCCGTGCGCTGCACCGTCATTTTCGTCATGCACCTACGCTAATGTCCAAGCAACCTCAGCAGCTTCCTTCTGCTGACTTTTCCAGCCTCGTCGGCGATCTGACTACGCTAATACATTCCATGATAGCCTTACAGTTCTACCCCGCAGTTTGTTGGGATAAGGATGTGCAAGCTTTGGAAACCGAGCATTGCGTTCGGCATATCCGCAATTGAAGCTTCACTCGAACGATGGCGCTAGAGTATGCACTCTGTCAGACACATATTAGCTTCATCTCACTTTGCTGTTAAGCCGTTGATGAGCTGCACGAAATACCCGTACCATTCGGCCACAGATATCCACCTGGCGCGCCACTCGTGCCAGCTAGTATTGAAAGAGAGATAAAGTGTCGACCCTGCCGTGTATGCTTAAGACACTTGGCACAAAAACCTGGCAGACTAACGGACATGTGAATATGGAGTATCTTAGATGGCAAGATGGATCTTCAACATCGACGAATTTGAAGAAATTGGTGCCCGAATAACCGGTACGGATCTCGGCAATTCTCAGAGATCGTCAGAGAAGCATCGTACCAAAGCCATTTGTGATACGGTAGCTGATAAGATTCTTTGATCGCGAATGTGGAAGCTACAGGACGTCTTCAAATAACTTGAAGAAGAATCTGACAGAGAGAAGAGGAGACGGAGTACTCTTTGACAGCCATCCCACATGCAAGCTAACGTCACTACTCAATGGCCCGCGCGATTTGATTCTGACTTTTCAAAAGCACGCCGTCTCTGGCGAATGTAGCCTAACAGGCAGGTTACATGCTGCAACCCATTACACTTTCACCTGCTATGGAAACCCTTGCATGATAGCGACATCAACCTTGTATCAACCCTTTTTGCGCCACTCGCGTCATGAGCATTTGAGGAAATGGCGAAGATGAAATGGGGAATATTTGAAGAATATCTAAGCTACAGTGATACCAATGGCTGTGAATGATATGCTGACGCGTATACAAAGGATTCCTGGTGTTACTTAAGATGGAACAAGCAAAACACCGTACCTAAACACCTCCCGTATAGAGAATTGAGTATCTATTTGGCTTCGCACGAGAGGGTCTTTCAAGATTTCCATATACAATCTCCTGCATACCAAAGTCCCTTCTTGCTACTTTTGCTATTTACTGTAAATATAAAATTCCTAACTTCGCCAATCATGAACCTTGAATCAGCTCTTGCACGGGTACAATGTAAATCAATCAAGGATACCTATTACCGGAGCATATAAGTATTAGTAGAGTTGCAAGAATGGGTTGTCGTGAATGCCACAGTGTCTCAGCACTCTCGATCCACCACCATTGGTACGGAGTAAATGCCAGCAGGAGGCGTCGTGTACGACATTTTCTTCTTCTCGGTGCCAAATGAGCCGAGAACCCCACATTATCGTACTTTGCCTCCAGCCCAAATGTGGCTTCTTTTCGGATGATACATTTTGTGGCAGGGAAAAGGCTAGAAGTCGAAACAGCGTGAAGTGCTTCGATGAGACTTCTCAGGCGATAATAAAGAAACACTTTCCACCACAGTGTTATTTCTGATTCACCTCGCGACTCTTCTAACATGGCACCACAGCCTATCATAGATTCGCACGTTCACCTATTTCCTCTGTCCGATGCGAACGCCGATAATCACACATGGATGGCCTCGGTGCCTACGATGCTGAAGAGCCATGATATGGAAGAGTACACCAAGGCATCGGTGTATAAGAACGTGGATTACGAAATTAAGGGCATTATATTCGTCGAAGTCGATCGGAATGTCAATCAAATAGCCAAAAGAGTAGATGACTGGGCCTGGGGACCGCTGAAGGAGTTGAGGTATCTGAAACGCGTTATTGAGGGAGATAATGGTAGTTTGATATGTGGAATTGTACCATGGGCGCCGGTAGACAGAGGTGTTGATGGTCTGAAGAGCTATTTAAGAGTCGCCGAGAAAGAGGCCGGTGAAAAGGTATGGGAAAGAGTGAAAGGATTTAGATTTCTGCTTCAAGGTATAACTCGAAAGGAGGAATTCAAGAGGTTGACCGACAGCAATGATTTCATTGAAGTGTTGAGGGAATTCGGAGATAGAGAGTGGAGTTTCGATCTAGGCATTGATCAGAGACGTGTAGGAACCTGGCAGCTCGAAGAGACAGCAGATATCATTGAAAGAGCGCATAGAGGAGTGGAAAAGCAGAAGAAGGTGACTTTCATCTTGAGTATGTGTAACTGCGTTTAGAATCTTTACTTGGCTCACTCAATCATAGATCATCTTTGCAAACCGGAAATGCTTCAGACACTGAACTCTGATAAGCAGCGACAAGATTTCAAAGAATGGAAGGTTAGTATGGAAAGATTTGCTACTTTCGACAATGTGTACATGAAGCTTTCTGGTGGTTTCTCCGAGATGGGTCAGCAACACCCAGAGGCTCCAATACCAGTCTCAGAAGTGGTCAAGCGGTTGAAACCATGGACCGACATTCTCATAAAAGAGTTCTCTCCCAATCGCATTATGTTCGGAAGTGACTGGCCAGTGTGCAACATCGGTGGTCCAGGTGATGAACTCTCCTGGATACACTGGAAGAACACAGTCTCAGCAGTTCTTGACGAATATGAACTCTCGGTGGCTGAAAAGGACAGAATATGGTTTGGTACGGCTGTAAAGGCATATAAGCTAAGCTCAGTTTCACGATGACATTCAAATTGAGGCTTCAGGCTATTGGAGGTTGACAAAGAGACCACCGTCCACCAGCAATTGTGCACCATCCTATTACCGACTCCGTCAGAAACTATAATCGCAATCGAGCTGCAGTACTTACAACATAGTTGGACAGATCACTTGCGAGGAATACAGCTGGACCGGCTAGGTCCGACGGTACTCCAGTCCTTCCGAGAGGTATTCTACTCTCCATGTACTTCCGCTTCTCGTCATTGGCGAGATCCTCTTCATTCAGCTGCGTTCGAATAGTCCCCGGTAGTAGAGCATTACACCGAATGTTGTACTTCCCGAGAGCGCAAGCACATGATTGCATGAGGCTCAAGACACCGGCTTTGGTGGGAGTGTAATGTGTCTGACCTGCACCACCGACCAAAGCGGAAATGGACGAGATACCAATGATAGAACCTCCTTTTCCTTGTTTCGCCATTTGCTGTGCAGCTGCTTGAGTTCCATAAAATGCGCCGCCGAGATTTATCGCCACAGTTGAATCAAATAGATCGCTATCGAGCCTAAGACTTCATTTCAGTATACTATCACGAATTCCATCCAACAGCTAGATTGAACTCACTCTAGAAAGTCGGCGAACTTGCAGACACCAGCATTACTTACAAACACATCCAGTTTGCCGAATGCTTTAACGGTTTCTGAAACGAGTTCCTTTGCAGTATCAGGTTTCGAGATATCTCCTGTCACTGCAATCAGGCGGTTTCCAGCCTTTGCTTCTACCTGCAGGCTTTCAAATTGACTGTTTGACCATGCATCTCCTAGGTGGTTCACTGCGACAGAAGCGCCTTGCCGTAGATATTCGAGAGTAATCGCACGTCCAATGCCGCTGGCGCCACCGGTAATTGCAGTTGCTTTGCCTTCAAGAAGACCTGGCATGATGAAGACTTCAAAATTATAGACACATTAAAACGTGCCAGAAGTCAGCTTGAACAGAATATATATCTTCTGAACTTTTGGCCGCTGGGCTTCTTTTTCTTCTACCGGGACATGTCAGCGCGAGGTCATCTGGAGTTTGCGGATTAAAATGCACCGAGAACGAATCTCGGATGCGTGCTATGGCAGTCTGGAATTTCTCCGATTTTAAATGGAAAGCATGCCTGAAAATACGCCTCGTAGTCATATCATCACAATTGGATTAAGTTGTATGTTGTTCTATGCTGTGGCACGAGATATTGCCTTCGATTGTAGGAGCGACTCTCATATCATAGCACATCAAACTCACACTGGACTATGTCAACATTGTATTCGTTGACAATATGAGAGAACCGGGAAAGTTTGGACGGCTACAAGCTCTATAATGGTACACTATACAAACCTAATGACCGACGCCGCCAACAGCCCATCCTGGGAACTCGGGATCGCCAGGATTTGGAAACAAACCGCCTTGCTGTTGAGCCTGCTGTGCGGCAGGTTGTGCAGGTTGCTGTTGCTGACCACCAACGCCATTCGCCTGCGCTTGCTGTTGCTGTCTACGCTCGTCGGCTCTTCTCCTTCTGTAGACCAAGAGCATTGCCAGAGCAGCGGCAAGAGCCACAATCACCAGACTCTCTATGATACCATCGTCAAAGTCGTCGTAAAAGTCTTCGCCGCCGGGCATACCTTCGCCGGTCAGTGAGTCCCATTCGTCGTGTTCGAAGTTCTCATGCATGGCGAGGTCGGCTTCGATGAACGCATGAATCCATTCAGCAAAAGAAAAGCGTCTTCGCTCTTCTGTAAAGTAGGTTAGCGGCTAAGCTTGAAACATGGCGAGAGTTGAAATCTGGAGTATAAACGTACCGCGTTCGTCCCGAATGCTGTTCACGCTTCCTCTTGTGAAGCTATTCCACGCACTTCTCGCTCTTAGCTTGAGCAGACTCAACTTCACCGGCAGATATGCTTCGTTATTAGTTTCCAGAGCTTGATCGTAGAAGCGTTTGGCCAGATGGAAGTCCTGTTCAATGCCGATGCCATTCTCGTGCATCCAACCTAAATTCCACATTGCTTGCGCGCTTTGCAATGTCTCGGCAGCAGCCTGGTAACAAGCTGCAGCTTTTTCTTGATCCGGCGAAGTACCGATACCGCCGAGATAATAATCTCCCATCTTTACCAAAGAGTCGACGTTGGACTGCTTGGCAGAACGTGTCCAGTACAGAAGAGCAAGGCCAGCGTCGGCGACAAGAGATGCCTTCCGCTGTACGAACGGGAGTAGATCAGATAGTGAGAAGCGTGGTTTCGCTTTGTCGAGGAGATAGGCAACATTTGCTTGGGCATTTTCGAAACCTTGTTCGGCTGCGAGCATGTAGTCGATGAGTGCGGTCTCGACATCTCCGTTCTCGTAAGCGTCGTTCGCTTCTCTAAAAGATGCAACAGCCGCTTCGGCCTTTTCTGCGACAATCTTGTAGTACACCGCAGCCATGCCACAGGATGCGTCTCTTCCGATGCCTTGGTAAATAAGTTCTGCGAGGTAGTAGAAAGCTTCGATATGGTTGTTACGAGCAGCATGATCAAAATATCGCATCGCGGTGGTTATATCTCCTTGATCCAGGAACAATGCACCAAGTCGCACTTGTGCAGATGCCAGACCATCATCAGCCGCAGGTGAGAAGTATTCGGCAGCTTTCACAGTGTCTTTCGGAACTCCATAGCCATTGAGGTACATCAAACCCATGGAGTACTGAGACATAGAGTCACCGTTTGATGTGCCACGCTTGAACCAGATTTGCGCTTTCTCAAAGTCTTGCGGCATACCTTCGCCTCGAAGGAACATTCGACCTAGATATCCGGCGGCTTTGGATGCTAGTTTCTCGATACCAGGAGAGACGTCTTGCTTCTGTTTTCCTTTCTTCGGCCAGTATGCGCGCGCTACTTCCATAAAATACAACTTGGCCATGTTCAAGTCTCGGCGCATGCCTCGCGAGCCTTCGTAGTAGAGTTTTGCCAGGCTGAATGTGGCCTTGAGATCGCCTTTGCGGGACATTAGGTCAAGATATTCGATAACATCCTCAAAGGATGCGTGTGCGTCTGAGTTAGGTCCTCCTTGCTTCGCATTTGGTCCAGCGCTGCTCACGCTTGCGCCTTCACCGTAAACGCCGCCTTCCTCATCGGCGATTCGGTATGAATCCTTGATGACGGCGTGATTACCAGGAGGTCCAGATCGCAAATACTCTATTGCTTTGTCGGCGACTCTTCTGTAATAGTAGACCGCTTCTTCGCAGTTTCTCGGTGTGGATATGCCAATATGATGCCGATAACCTAGTGCCATCTCGGACCGTATGTCACCGCCATCAGCGGCAAACGTGTAATAAAGCATAGCTTTTGACTGATCTTGTTCCACTGCGCCTCCAAAGCCAGTAGCGTAGATGAAGCCAAGCATGTGCTGAGCTGAGCTGTTTCCCGTGAGCTCTGCTAGTTGATGGTACCGTAGGAACGCCTCAGTATAATTTCTTGGATGTGTGTAGTTGCCAAAGAAGTTCATTTCTGCTAATAGGAATATGGCGTCTGGATTGTCTTGGTTGGCCGCATCTTCGAGGAGAGTGACTGCATTGGACAAGTCTCGATTCAGTGCACGAGGAGCCACAGGTGATGTTGGCGGACCGGTGAGGTAGAGGGAGGAGATTAAGTTCGTAGCGGATGAGAGGATGCCAGACTGACGAGCATTTACGTTTCTTCTGGCGGATGAAGGCTTGATCTTTTGGAGGATGGTGGAGGCTTCGTGTACGGCATCGTCGGCTTTGAATGCCCGTGATGATGGAAGAAGTATAGAAATACCTGACTATATCAGTGAAAAGAACATCATTTGCAGTCATCTACGTACAAAGGAAAAGCTGCACAGCAACGCGGAAGAACAAATGCCGACGGGCCATGATGGCGTTGAGGAATGAAACCGGGGTATTGACGGGAATGCGAGCTCATCAGAACATAATCATAGCTTGAAAAGTGTGGAAAGCATGACTGCAGATGCCAGAAAGTGAGCTGCAGTTGTGTTTGAAGCTGTCGGATTGCGAATCTTGTCACTTGTCAACTTTCCCTTTACGAATAGAAGCTTTGGTGTATGTTTGTCACTTGTGCCTGAGGCTTCTATCAACTTCCTAGTATCACCGCGATGAAGATTATTTTCTACCTTCAATGCTTCTTCTTTACAGAGTAGTTAAGTTAATTAAACTTCCGAATAATAAAAATTGCATTGGTTGAATCAAAAAATTATGGTAAATTAGCAAGCTTGAGCTTTCGAATATGTGCAGGTCATACCTCTAAAGCTCGTCAATATCCGAGGGTGTTTTGCAACGTTTGTCAAAAGCAGCATTTATTGATTGAGCATTTCGGTTCTAATCATGGAAAATACATTCAATTACTGCCATGTACGTTTCTCAGATGCCTTTGCTAAAATATCAAGCCGTGAAAAGCCCTTCTGCGACCACTTGCAGTCGTGAACAGTGCAATAAACCTTGTCTCCAATCCCGTGCTTCGCGGTACGATGTCGACGAAGGTCTTTTGCGTAGCTAAAGGCTTGACAACAACCGCCAATATTGCAGTGATGTTCCTTCTTGTGCGTTCTGCCGTATTTCCTGAAGGTCGAATCAGCCGTCGCCGACATAAGGCAAGAGTGAAAGCTCAAACCGTAAAATGGACTCCGATTCATGGAACTTCCCGCATGTGGTGCATTGAGGGCCTTTGGGAGAGTGGTGATCGGATGCATGAGATGAATCAATGGATTCTGAAGAAGCCGTGGATGCGGTGGTGTGAGGAACAACTTCAGGAGCCACTGGCTGCAGTGGCTGGCTGGATTGGCCATAGTCTCAAGAGGCGCAAGTCGTAAAGTCTTGTGTGTGAGGTGTAGCATGCAGCACCGGCTCGGATGCCGTCTGAGATTCATGAGTGTCAGCGTTGTGAAAAGTGCAAATGAGTACTATACCAGAGTGATGGTCTCGGCGTTGTGAAATCCTACCAATATTTGGCCGTCAACTGTAGCCGAAAAGTTTGGATTGAATCCAATCCGGCCCACTTGAATATCATGGGAAGGCAGAGTAAGATCGGGGTGATCGAAAAGCAGCCAATCCTCCAAACCAGTGGAAGGAGGTTCTGGGTTCGAATTTACAGATTCGCTCGCGCCGGTGGATGAAACCCCGACGAAAATGTCATAATAAGAGCTTGTACCCAAGTCATTTTCGCGAATATTTATGGAGGGAGACTGCGCTTAGTCTCCCTTCGGAGCGGAGGAAAATAGTATCAGGAGAAAACCACCTGGCGTGCTTGCTGAATCCAGAAGCAAGGAGGACTGATGAGGATGGTTGATAATAGTGAATCAAAAAGGGCTTCTCGATGGGCTTCGGGAACAATATAGAGCAGATGGAGTAAAACTTTAGGAACTTGCGGTCAGAGAGTACCCGTAAAGATGGAGCGGCAAGCTATTTTCGATGCGAAGAAGGTTGGAGGGATTTTATGCGCGATGAAGGTGCGGCCGCACTCCGGTCAAAGGTGCATACGGTATTGTGGCGTTGTTACAGCAGACGTTCGGGCGATACGTGAAACGGACGCTTGCCACATCCTACAGGAAGACCAAGAACAAAAAGCAATGACCAAGCAGATGCGTTTTTCATTCGTCAGATACTCACAGTCGTCAAACGTCAACGCCTTCCTCAGCCTCGTCTTCGTCCTCACCAACATCACTAGCGGTACTCGCAACGCTCTCATGTAAACTTGGCGTCTTCTCACCCTTCCTGCGAGTCAAACTGCGAAAACTGAAGCCAGTTCTCTCCTTTTCCTTGCTCTCGCGCGGCTTGTCCTTTTCAGGTACGGGACTATCCCTCAGATCCATGCTCCGACTCAAACCCACATAGCTTGTCTGTCCTTCTTCATCCGTCTCCTCGGGTGTGTCGTGAGCCGCCTCAACGATTTCTTTGCCCGATTTGGCCTTGCTGAAGCGGATTGAGAACATAGAAGCGGAAGATTTGCGCGAGAGCTTCTGCATAAATGACTCCTTTGGTGTGCTGGAAGAGGCGGTAGTTTGGCCCTCGGAAAGTGGATGTGATATCTGTCGGCCAAGCATCTCGAAGCTTTCGCGGAGATTCTCGTTTGTGCTTTCGTTATCGCCTCCAACAGTGGACACCGATCGCGCTGCATCTTTGGATTTGCGGCTGGTATCAGGTGACGGTGATTCTTTGTCATCGACACGGAGCTCTGGTGTAGCTGGAGGTTTGTCGGAGGCATCTTTATCTTTATCTTTGGACTTGGATTTGTCCTTTGCTTTGGACTTCTTACTTTTCTTCGGCTCTTTCACCTCTTCTGAAGTTGCAGTGTCGGGTTTCTCGATATCCTCTTTCTTACCTCGGGTGAATATTGTCTTGAAGCTCTTTGCCTCTGGATTAAGCTTCGGTTTGTCTTGGTTCGTGGGTGATGAGCTAGGTCGAGTTCCGATCGGCGCCTGTTTGGAGGAAGCCGATTCTTCTTGCAATTCCAGGTCCATGTCAACAGGTCCTTCAAAGATTGAAGGTTCTTGACCGAGACTGAGAGAAGAGCCGTACTGGATTGAAGGTCTTCGAGAAGGATGTCGTGACCAAGAGTTGGTAGACGTGATTCCCCAATCCGTAGCAAGTGGACTAGGGCGTTGACCAAGCACGTCGCCAGTAATGGTCCAACCAAATCGAGTGGCTCCATCTGTCGAAGGTCGTGGAAGAAGATTACTCTCGGATGAAGCAGTGGAGCCTTGGCGCGGAGAAGGTGGTCTGTCGCTTAGTGCAACCGATGGCCAGCTGTCCGTCTTAGAGCTAAATACATTGAATCTACTTCGCCTCGACGGCGGATCCGTTCCAGTTGATGCGACCGATCCTCTAGAGAACACACCATGGAGAGAGTCTGTCCAACCACCCGAGTGGCTGCCTCTTCGCCTGGTGGAAATTGTTGGATCAACAAAATCTTGACGTGGAACGGATCGACTTTCCGCAACTTTCAATGATCCCAAAGTCGGTCCTTCGTTGGAGAAGGTCTTTCCGCGCTGACGGTTGAACCCGAAGAGACTGGCGAATCTGGTGCCAGTGGAAGCCGGAGCACCAATACCTCTCGCTGAGCCAGTCGTTGAACGGATTGAACGTCCATCGCTGTCTAAGATACCGTCCCCTGAAGGTGAGAAAGGTAGATGCGTGCTACTCTCTCGTGGACTCGCAAAGATGCTAGGTGATCGGCTTTGGACTGACACAGGAGAGCTCGGATCCCGAGCTTGATCAAGAATCTGTGCAGCACCAAGTCCAGGAAGAATATTGCTGTCTGGAAAGTCATCAAACGCTCGCGAATTGCGGTTACTGCTGGTTCCGGTGCGAGGTGGCGGCGGCTCAGGTTTGGGTGGCTCAGCTTCATCTCCAAACAAACCGGATGGAAGCAAAGCACCGGCAACAGATGGACTCGTTGGAGCACCGCCGGTGAGTTGATCCATCTGCTCTTGTGTCATGGCAATGGTCTGAGTCGTTGGTGGTAGCGTCATTCCATTGATGGTATTGAAGAAAGGTGACATTGTTGGAAAGCTTGGAGATATGTTGGTCACGCTGGAGTTGTAAGGTGGTCCCGAAGATACACTGAAAGCGGAGGTTTGAGGATTCAATTCGTTTCTCAAGCTAGGAGCACGTGCTCGGCGCAGGCTTGGTCGCCGACCGGGTACCAAGTCCAGAGCAGAAGCGGTAACGAAAAGTTGCGGGTTGCTTGCTCTACGCTGCATCCAGAATTGCATGGCTTCTTGTGCTTGATGATGTTGTTCGCGAGCGGATTGAAGAGCTTGCCATGCTTGAGTATAAGTGCCGCGGAGTTGAGCCATACGAATATGCCATACAGCATCTTCATCGTGATTGAGACCTTGTGGGCTTTGTGTAACGGCATCATCTTCCTGGTCTAGCCGTTTCTTCTCATCTTCAAGCTCTTTGATCATAGAAACCTTCTCTTTGATAGATTCCTCCAGCACTTTATTGGCATTGAGTTCTGAGGCTTGTTGTTCTCGAAGTTGGTTGATTTTGCTGTTGACCTGCTCTCTGTGTGTAACTTTCTCTTCATCCCAATGTACAATCTCCGCTTGGATGTCTACAGCTTCCTGGACCCATTTTTCCATGTCGGTCTTTAACTTCTGTCGATCTTGTTGTCTTTGTAAGAGACGTTTCTCTAATCCAGACTTCTTGCTAGCGGCGGAGGCATTTTCGTGGTCCAATTTTGCAACTCGTTGACGTAGCTTCTTGGATGCGCTCTCCTTTGTATTGACCGAACCTTTCAAAAGGTCGCGTTGTTCAATCAAGCTCGACTGATATTCTTTAAATTCCTCATCTTCGTCAGCGATCTGCTTTTCAATCTTTTCGTTTTCGTCTCGTAGCTTATCCAACTGATCTGTCAGTTCACGTAGTGTGCCTTCAGTTTCAAACGAGTCGTCAGTCGGGACCGGTTCGAAGGTAGATGGGAGCTGTCGTTTAGCAGCTGCTACACGCTTCTGCTGAGTAATGCTATTGCTGTGTTCGCGAGCCATAGAAGGAGCGGTAGTGACAGGAGGTACGGGTTCGATAGGAGCTTTGAAGGGTCGGATGACTGGAATGATATCCTTTTGCTCATCTTGATCTTCCTCTTCATCGGCTTTGAGATGACTTCCGAGGAAGTCTGCACTGGCGGCTGACTTCGTAGTTACTCTGATGGGTTCACTTGAAGCTTGGAAATTGCTCTCGTTTGTCGTGACCAGTCGAATAATGTATCCTTTGTCAGGTTCTAGATTACAGACCGCGATGATGGGGTCGAGAGGAGAAACCGAGCCAACTTTGATAGAAATATTAGCAACCTGTAGACGAATGATAGATGTAACACTTACCATTGAGTCCGTTGACGTGAACGCTATGTCGAACGCCTTTTGACGGTTCTCTTGCTTTCCAATGTAGAATGACAGCGTCAGCTTTGACACCGGCCAGCGAGATTGTTGGAGCGGCAGGTTTCTCCAGACCAAGGAGACCTATCAATTCATCGAGAGGCTTCGAAAGGACGAGATACAAGCGCCAGAAGAGCCTAGAGCACTGTGTCAGATCACAGACAAGTAAAGCCGGTACAGGCAGACAAGCTTACCAAGTGACAGCAACACAGAGCAGAGCCTTTTCGAACCATCCCGACAACCAGTAGACGTAGCGATCCATGTGATTGGAAGCGGAAGCAAATGGATAGTTCGATAGAGGACGGAAGAAGAGGATGGATGATTCATGGAACGGCGCAAAGTCCGCCATGACGGAGAGTGGTGAGAGAAGCAGTCACGAAGCCATTCGGGTGTGGTTCGCGAGCAGCAGCAATAAACGAAATAACAACAATAAAAGTGGTGATCGTGGCGGCGGAGGTGGTAAGAGCAGTAGCAGATTGCAGAGTACTTCGTATCGAAGAGGACGGGACTCCGGGAGTCTCGTCATGCTTGCCTAGGTCTCGGCAACGAAAAACCAAGCAGCCGTGCCGACCGCAATAAGGCTATAAGGCAAAGTAGCAGCTTAAGCCGCCAGCTGGTTTGGGTTAATCACTATCCTAAGGTTAGGAACAAAGCATAACATTTCCAATTCTTTTCCAGCGCGGATTCCAACCAAGGCAAATCCGGTGTCTCAATCCATGGTTGACTTGTCCGCTACCATGAAGAAGTTGGTGAAATGGTGAATTGTGATATTCGAAGGCGTTTGCAATTGCTTCTCGATTCCATCGCCGCCAAAGGCGCCATGGCATGCGGCCAACTGTGCCAAAAGGGTATTTTCGGCGCAATTGGCTTCGCTCGTGACGTTGAAGCATTGATGACCCCAACGCACCCAGTCGCCATCTCATCGCTCTGACATGAGCTGTTCGGATCCTTTAATACCTCCGCTGATCCTGCATTCTCCGAACGATCTTCCATTCCTCTCGCTCTGATCCATCCCACCTCTTTATTCACCCGCCAACATTCCTCGGCGTCATTCATGGCGTGCTGAATACCTGACACATCCCAGACACATCGCAAACCCTGCACGCGCTCTCACCCTCCCTCTTCCTTCATCCGTGACGGTACATTCGCAGTAGCGGGCTCTTCCTGCCATGAATTACGTGCGCACCTTTGGCAGCACCATATCCGATGCTTGGAACTCTATCAATCCAGCAACTCTCAGCGGTGCCATCGACGTCATCGTCGTCGAGCAAGAGGATGGTAAGGTGCAACGGACTTGCGCATTCGCATTCTCTCGTAGCAGTAACAATTGCTCACTGGCGTCTACTAGGCACGCTCGCATGCTCTCCCTTCCACGTTCGATTCGGAAAGTTCCAATTGCTTCGGCCCTTCCAGAAGAAGGTGTGTCGGGAAGACTGCTCGTTCACACGTACGCCTGGCTGATGCATTTCTAGGTCGAGTTCAAAGTCAACGGCGTCAAGCAAGACTTGCCTATGAAACTCGGCGAAGGCGGAGAAGCGTTCTTCGTCTTTGAAACAACCGCAAATGTTCCTGCTGCCCTACAAACCTCACCACCGGTATCGCCCGAAGTCAGTCCTCATCCTCAACCGGCCGAAGCGATCCCAAGCATAGAGCTTCCCGAACCCGAACCTCTGGATTTGGCTACAGAAGGCGGCAGATCACGAAGAAGTACGGCGAATGACTCCATACCTTCCTTGGCTTTTGATAGCCAAAGCGATGTTGGTGCGGTGTCCTCGATGACTCGCTCACCTCACACTGTCGGACAACGACCTGTCTCCGCAGACTGGTCAGGACACCCAAAGTTGCCAATAGAATTACCACGATCGGTCACGCATGAAATTATTCCGTTGGACAATGAAGCCAGAGCTCAACGCTTCCACTCAGAACCGCCAGAATCACACCTGCCTTTCGAAAACAGCAATGGCCACACAAATAGCCCGCCTCTCGTACCGCAGAATGAAGCCGTAACCCGCGCAATCAACCTCTCCAAGAAACTGTGGACCTCTAATATCCCAACACAAGTTACCGAGACGGGTGACTTGATGCTGGACATGACGGGATACAAAAGCACTGATGAGGAGGCACTCAAAGCGGAAATAATTGCTCGCAAGCTGCTGACAGAAGAGCTGGAAGGCAATTACGATATTGGCTCGCTGATTGGAGAAGATGAACATGGCAACTTGTGGATCTATAGCAGTGTCGAGGCCAAGGAAGCTGCCGACCGTAAAGCAGCTCATGCGAGTCTCCTACATGGTCTCAATCCTGCTGCCATGCGTTCTGCTGATGCAGTTTCGGATCCTGGTTATCAGAGCGACGATGCTCAGAGCGATTTGGACCGCATGAGATTGAGTAATGACGTTACACACTCTCGCCGGGATTCTGACAGTGCTGTCGGTCTACTCACGCCACCAGGCTCTCCTGAAGCGACGTCTGGATCCGGAGACACAACTCTGAATTACGCAAAAACCCTTCGTCTGACCAGTGATCAACTTAAGGCGCTCGATCTCAGTTACGGTGCCAACACAATATCCTTTTCCGTCAACAAAGCAAGCTGCTCGGCTTGTATTTACTTCTGGAAGCATGATGCTCACATTGTCATCTCGGATATTGACGGCACTATAACCAAGTCTGATGCCATCGGTCACTTGATGAACATGGTTGGCCGTGACTGGACACACGCTGGTGTCGCAAAGCTGTACACTGATATTTCTCAGAATGGCTATCACATTGTGTACTTGACTTCAAGAAGCGTCGGCCAGGCAGATACCACTCGCAATTATCTCTGGGGAATTGTTCAAGACGGTTACAAGTTACCTCGTGGTCCGGTCATCCTCTCACCTGACCGAACCATGGCCGCTCTCAAAAGAGAAGTGTACCTGCGCAGGCCAGAGGTGTTCAAAATGGCTTGTCTTCGCGACATTATGAGTCTTTTCAATCCTTCCACGGATTCGAACCTTGAAGGCGGTGTCGATGAATCAAGTCGACAAAAGCCATTAAGGACGCCATTCTACGCTGGTTTTGGCAATCGCTTGAACGATGCACTGAGTTATCGCAGTGTCTCGATACCACCAACCCGTATCTTCACCATCAACAGCAATTCCGAGGTTTCGCTTAATTTGCTGACCCTCAACTCTTATCGCACCAGCTATGTAACCATGCGCGACCTCATCGATCAGTATTTTCCACCGGTCGGTATGTTAATCAAGGAAGGTGGAGAAGAATACACAGATTTCAATTACTGGCGCGATCCGATTCTGGATATCGACGATTTGAGTGCATCCGAAAGTGAGGAAAGTGGAGATGATGGCTATGACCTTAGAGGTCGACCAAGCATTGATGATAGTATTCGAAGCGAAGACGACGCTGGCGACGATCTACCTTCAAACATGGAGGATTCATTCTATTCACGAGAGAGTATAGACTCATCTGCAAATGCATATCAGAGCATGGAGAATAGCATTATGGAAAGCGTAGAAGACGATGATATTTTGAGTCCACAGGAGTCAGATCGTATTCTTGACCTTACAAAGGATACAGAGCTCGATGAAACGGCAGCAGTAGATGGCGAAGATGAATCAGATGCAATGAAGCGCCTACGACTTTTTTCGGCAGCAGATAAAACGCCTCGGGCAAGACCTACAGCCTTAGACGATGAATTGGATGTAGGAGATCGCCTACGTTCTCTTTCAACACCTAATTCACCTAAGAGGATTTAGGCGATTGTTGATATGTATTTCGAAGAGCATATTTCAGCGATGTTTGCATAATTGGCGTTTGGCATTTAGGATGGCATCATCCAGATTAAGACATGCATCAAATGATTCAGATAGCGTGTTTGCTTCAATAGCTAGCTCTACAACGTCTAAATATTCACGAATTGAATCATAGAATAGACATTAGTAAGATCCGAAAATATTTCTCTATCATTTGCCGTGTTGAAAACGCTTGTATGCATGAGAGAATATCCTACAGTAAACCTGATATCAGTACACGAACAAAAGAGCTAATTTCGTATCAATTCCTTTCGGTATTAGAGTAATCATGATCCCATAACCTCGTCTGCTTCTTATCGTCCCAGCCGGTGCCCATAGCCCATTCAATATGATCTTCCATGCTCAGCCAGCCGATCCTCCTTTCGAGGAGTGCGCAATGTAGAACGTCCTTCCATTCGGTCCAGAACTGCATTTCACTCTTGACTGCCCACGAATTGCCTTTACCACTCGCGTATTCCGGCGCCAGTGCCGCGTAAGGCCATACCGCCGTCACCACCTCGTATCGTCTTGTCTGAGAAGGTTGGAATGCATCCGCTAGCACCTGGTACCATGGCCTACTAGTTGTTGTCTCCACAACAATCTTCGAGTGTGTCACCGGAAACGCGACGGTCACTTTTCCTTTGTAGTTGGTCGTAGCTATGAGCGTGCGGATTTGGCCTTCGAGATACTCGGTGTTCCAATTGGTGACTTGCTTTGTAAGAGTGAAGCTATTCTCGAGTCAGAAACATTTAGACGGAAGAATAGTTTATTTCATAGGTAAATAGACACACCTTTTGCTAGGTTTGTTGTCATCGTCTACAAACCTAGCCACCCAAGCCTTCAACCCGCCTTTGGAGCTTGGAAGCGTGGTTTGCTCCTTTCCACCTCTCCAACCAAGCTCTCCATTGTTAAGGAGTTTGATGTAATTCCAGGTGCTGGATCCTCTGGCATCTGGCGGTCGTACGATGTAACGCAGCATGCTGATTTTGATGTCGAAATCGGTGCCAAATCCATCCCTCTTACCAGTAATCCGGATCTGAGGGTGTGGAGGCAATTTTGACTGCGCAAGCATAAGATCAAGAAGAGATTGAGGAGAAATTGAGTATTTGGGATCATTAATTGTAATCGTGATGTGATCCTTTGAGAGTTTGGCTCCAGGAATTCGATATAGGCTGAAGTCTACTGGAATCGCACTTGCTATTGACACGTCCGTAACTAGCGGTAGTGTAGGAGCGGGTGCTGTAGAAGAAGATGGTAATGGACCGGTGTAGCTAGGTGGAAGATCTTGCTCGACATTTCTGATAATGGCATCATCGTCGTCATGTTGTCCAAGTGATGGAAGTGAAGCGACACTGGACATAGGTGATGAAGCTAGAGACACGGGAGCACGACTAGGAGGAAGCTGTATTGGCTGCTTCCGATCCATTATTGAATTGATATCAGCAGTACGGCTGAAGACAGCACAGGGAACCGATGAAGATATGTGTTTTTACAGTATATTGCTGCCTTCCGGGCGGAAATGCGATGCCAGTATCAAGTGTGGCAGTGCAAATCCCAATGAATCAAAAGCCGAATAGGTTTCGAGCTGTCGCTTTTAGCTCGCAAAATCGCGAAATATAACCCGAATCTGTAGCTTTATAACATATCGTATGGCATATGCTTTCAACGTGGCTGAGTCTGCTGAAAAGCTGTTGCGTCTGGCTGAAATCTGCAGTTCGAGACGTAAGCCAGGATTCAAACCTGGTCATCTTTCTCATATCTTACTTGTATGATACCTCCTCCAGTCGTAAAGTTGGGCAAATGCCGGTTATGGCAACTTCTTTTGCCATGTTGTGCGATATCCGTCATCAAAGCATCTTCACATCAAAACATCTTCACGACCAAGCGGTCTGCATAGCTAGCTAGTTGGAACAATTTCTTTCCTCCGAAGCCATTGCTTCATCCAACTTTTGATAGCCTTCTAAAATCCGTCCAGACTTACTGTGAACTGTGCTCGATTATATGGATGGGATTGTACAGCGAGCATTGGAACTAGTTTCAGTAGAATTCTCCGAAAGGTTCAAACTCTAATGTAGTCATATTTACTCGGTAGTATCTACTTGGTGAGAAAGGTAGTGGCTCATCTAGTTTGCTCTGGACTTGACATCAAGATTCCAAGAAGTCGAACTTGGACGTTGTGGTAGTATGAAGGCTAGTTACAGTACGGTACGGAGTATAAACGTCCACCAGGCAGGTTCGTCACGCTTGTGAAGGTCAGAATGTGCCCATGAGTTAGCCTACGGAAGACAATAATCTGCCTTTCGACATCGAAATCCCTCTCAATCAAACACTTCCAAAGTCGTACTATGCCAACGAAGCATTGGTAGTGCAGCGCCTGGGTCGTGGTACGATATTGGAGCTGCTAACTACATGCTCACTCGCCCATTTAATACGATAGTCGTATCTCAGGAGAGCAGAGACTGTTAGACGAGATTGATTTTATTTATCACTTCGCCTACATCAATACAATCCCATCTTCCGCTTCAGAGAGCGGTTCGCTTAGCAAGAGTATCGTATGACCATGAGTTGGAATTTCCCATGTCACCTACTCTGTAGACATGCATCTGCTTATGCGAGCTGCATAATGTGGAGCGTCGCATCCTGGAAACATCGAAATTTGATACGATAACCTTAAGCACGTAACTCGATCGGAAGATGATTCAGCTTTATCATTAACTAGGGAGGCCGACCCGTCTGCTTTGATTATTTATCATTACGGCTAAATTGCCAGCGCTTCCTCCAAACATTCTTCTCTGGATCTATATTGCCGTAGATCTCCTCTCTAACTTCGCGATTGGGCTTTCTTGGAAAGCCTTTTATTTATTTTGTGCGGCATGCACCTATTGAACTGGAGAAAGAGCTTGGTGCTATCTTAAGATCTCGCGAATCTACAACCTTTACACCTCAAGCTCCAAGATCTACGTTTTCTTCGAATCAGCCCATTGACTCACAGTCTCGGTTTTCTTTTGCTGTGGATGAGCTCGCTCAGTTCTCTCTCTCTATTCCAAAATGGAGAATTCTTCAAATGATGAAGCCAGCGCAGCGCGGACAGCAGCAGACTCTATCACTCATAACGATGATACCAACAAAAACGCAGAGAAGAAATCTCCTGGATTTCTGACGAAACTTGGTCTCGATGTCCCAACATTAATCGTCATGATGAAGTAAGAATAAGATTTCTTGTTAATTAAGCGTACAAGACCAGCTAATGAGTATTTCTAACTGTAGAGGCTCACTTCCACCTGCAATCGCCATCGCAATATACCAATCGCACACAGTAGCAAGCTACTTCTTGACCTTTGGCTATTTCATTGCTATTGCCAGCTTCTTTGCCATGCCGGCTTTACCTCGAGGAAAATTCATTGTTCACATATTTATCTGTTGTGTCATGGTTTGCGTCGCCGCTGCGATCTCGCTGCTGGCGATTTGGTCCGCAATACGAGCACGTTGGAATACTTCACCGAACTCATCAATATCGGAATATAATTCGTCTCAGAATGCGGTTCTAGCAATATGGTTGATTGCTAATACCTGGTTCATCAACATCCTTCGAGCTAAGATACCGATTCTCTATCTACCTTCCATTCCATACACGATTGTATATTCGGTCTCCTGTACCTTCAGCCAAAGATATACAACCTTGAGTGAAGCCGAGCACCTGGTTCGTGAACTGCTGGTGTCAATGTTATCAGGATTTGGAATCTCCGCGGCTGTGAGCCTTCTTGTGATACCAATCACAAGCCGAAAAGTTGCATCTAGTCGGCAAAACCGATTGATAGGTTTGATTCAGGAAGCAATGGGAGCTCAAAAAGCTTACCTCTCAAGTATTGACCATACAGAGAAGTCGCAAGATCAAGCAACCACGGCTCATTGTAAAGCAATAGCAAGTAAGAGCTTTGATACCGATTCACTTAAACAAAACAGCGATGCCATTTTACAATTTACTGGTGAACTCCGCACCGAGACGGCGTTTGCACAATGGGACATCGATATTGGAAAGTTGAACGGAGAAGACTATGAGCGGGTATTCGAGCTCTTACGAGCAATTGTAATTCCGATGTACGCACATCCTTTGAACTTTTCATTCCAATCTAACTTTTTTAGTGCTGGTATGAGTACCGTAATGAACCTCTTCCAGATAATGTCCGATGGTAGACACTGGGTTGATGATGCAGATATTGATGGCGTAGAGTCCCAGGAAATACAGCATACAATCTGGATCTCCATATTACGATTACTTCGTGAAGCATTCGATATTGTTTGCAAGATTGTGGATGATGGCCTTCAACATGCTGGAATGGTTCTAGAGATTCTCCCACCACCAAAGGCTACTAAAGCGCATGACATCGAATCGAATGGACGAAAAGCTTCTATTGCGATAGGTGAACCTGGATTCGCAGAAGACCTGAACAAGATAATACAGTCATTCCATGACCGAAGAAGTAAAATCCTGCGGAAATGGGTCTCAGAACACGGCCCCTCTGCTAACGAAAAGCTGGACAAACCTTCCAATATCTTACAAAGGTTACAAACAGTTGCCGTCAAAGATCTCGCACAACTTTACATGCTTCTTTTCTTGGAGAAGATGGTAAGTAGTCCTTAGTGTGACAAGTCACGTTTAGCTTACTTTTTTCGTTCAGATGCATTCCACAGTCGAAGGAGTTCAAGAGCTGGTTTCATTCGCAGATGAGAAGAGGACAAATGGAACTATGAAACAGATGCGATTGATACTACCTCATTTTCGCAAGTCCAGATTGACTGTGGAAGATTTCAATGCCGGTGAGAACCTTAACGGCGAAGTCACATCCACAATCATGTTTGGAGACAGTTATTACAAGAAAAGGGACCCGGAGCATCGACCTCCAATCAACAAATGGCAGAAGTTTGGCGATACTCTACACAAGATTCCACAACTTCTTGGATCCGAAGAAGCTTCTTTCGCCCTTCGCGCCGCATGTGCGACCATGTCGATCGGAATTGTTGCCTACTTGGAAAATACACAACACTTTTACCAGGAGCAACGTTTAGTCTGGGGTATGATTATGGTTTCTGTTAGCATGACGACAAGTGAGTGAATCAACCCGTTAGCCATTGCTTTACTAAATGATACGCAGCATCTGGTCAATCAACATTTGGTTTCTTCCTTCGCATTGCTGGTACCGTTGCTGGCATGATTCTTTGCTATATCACCTGGTACATTGTAGACGACAGAACGCCAGGGATTATTGTATTTCTTTGGTTTTTCATCTTCATTATGTTCTATTTCTTGTTCAAATTTCCACAGATTCAGAGTGCGAGCGGCATATGCGTCATAACCATGTTGCTCATCATTGGATATGAGTTACAGGTTCGGAAAATTGGTAAAGCTACTGCCACGCGAACTGGTCAACCATATTACCCGTATGAACACTTGATGTTGTGGTTATTTGTTTGTTCTAACATTCGAATCAGGCTATATTATCTTGCACCTTACCGCCTTGCTACTGTCGCCGGTGGTATGTTGGTAGCATTCATTTGGACAATATTTCCAAGTCCTATAGTAACGGACCGACGACTGATCCGTCGCGAAATCAGCTCAGCCATGTACTTCTTAGCTAAATATTTCAGCCTTATCCAAGAGACAATGAAGATGAAGTTGGGACATGATCTGAACGTAGCAGATGATTCTTCAAAGACCAGATTACAAAAGCTTCTTCTATCTTTGAGAGTCACACAATTTGGGAAGATTGCTGCGGTAATTCCATCAATAGAGCAACATCTGAAATTTCAACACTGGGAACCAACGATTGGCGGCTCATTCCCACGTGAAGTCTACGAAGATATAGTTGTTAGGTTGAAGCGGTACGATTCACAGAGAGTCTCTAAGTTTATGATCTGCTGATTTTGTTCTTAGTTGTCGAGATTGCCTACTTCTCAAATCATATATTCTCGACTCTCTTCACCGTCGAGATCCAACGAGTGTGAGGAAGTGGTCCGAAGTTTTCGAAGAGGTTCTACCAAGTATCACGTCAGCACAGCATATGACAATCAATGCTTTGACTTTACTCTCAAACTCGATGCTCAATGGACAGAGTTTACCTCCATATCTACCTTTACCAAAGCCATTCGAACTCACAGCAGAGCTAATGCGCATTACAAAAGAAAGAGAAGGTGGAGGAAACGGGATACTCGACATCGACAACGTAGAGCAATATGGATATGCAGAATTTGCTGTTCTGGAAGTATGTAGTACACATTTACGTGAAGATTTGGAGGGTCTAGTACAATCTGTAAGCAGCCTTGTTGGTGTCGTAGATTTCAGTTTGCATCCATCATCTGGAAATGATGATCTCTGAAGCGCAAATGTATTGCAGAAAATAAATTCCACTCAATAGAGATATGGAAAGGTTGTTCCGTATATCTGAATGGTTGCTGATGATACAATTAAAGGATTAAACTTACAATAAGGCTTTTAGTAATTAGAGTGGTTTTATGTGGATTCATACTCCTGAATCCCAGCTTTGTCATAGTTATACGAGGTAGAGAAGCTTACTCTATTTTCGTGTATGTCATTATCATTGTCACTGGAGATCCAAAACGTGTTTTATGTTGCGTTTACCGCGAAAAGTATACATTATGGTATCTCAGAACTGTTGAGGTGGTAGTGCTTTCTTTACCTTCCTACTGTAGCTTACGGGAATACGAGTACGATATGTGAGTAAGCTCAACAATACTCTTTGGTACTGATTTTCCAAATCAAGCAAGTGTGAGAATGTCTTTTGCACAAAATGTCTCATTCGATGGTAATTGAGGGCCATAACATTGGTCAAACTGCTAACGAAGCACTTCAGTAGCTAGCATCATGAGACATATCTTGGTCATCTATCCAATCGTCTCTTCGCGAGTTTCCAACGTCAGCACGTCTAACCATGTAATGAAGACCTCCTGCTTCATTGATTTATCTTCATCGCGAGAAATGGATAGCCTCTGACTACGCTCGAAGTCTTCTCTCTTTCTTTTTTGGTCCGCTGGTTCCTGTAAGCTCGTATGAGTATTTGAAATATGGTGTATATCGATTCTGATTATATCTATTCTTATAATCTTCCCTGGGTGTAAACCTTCTTAACCAGAAAGGTTGCTTTCAAGAGTAGGAGCAGCCATATCGACAGCGGTATTCCATCTGCTTCAACATGCTACGGAATTTGTTCTGGATATTCACTCTGTGTCCAGTCGTCTTACTGGTCACACTACCATTATGGAATCTCAATGGACTTCAGACAGCCATGGAGTCGTGGCTACTTCCATTCAATTCTGATAGTCTGCGCATGTCAAACGAACCCAAACTCCTTGTCTTTGTTGCGTCACTACCTATATACGCCCACATGGAGAAAATGGCGGTCATTGCAGAAGGACTAATTGCACATGGTCACGATGTGACTTTCATAACAGGCAGCAACTTCAAAGAAAGCGTCGAGAGGTTAGGAGCAACCTTTGAGCCGATCTCGTGGAAGGACGATTTATTCGAACCAGAAATACTTGCTCAGTTCATGGCCTTCACAGATCCTCGGGAGAGAGAGTTTTTCGCGATAGACCTGGTATTCCTCACTCGCATACCCGTTCACCATGTAGAGTTGCAGAACATTTTCACACGCTTCCAGGTCACGTATGGCGAACTCAAGAGGCCTATTCTAGTCTATGATGCTTCCTTTCTCGGTGTTGGTCCTATTGTTCTAGGCGCAGATGGAGTACGGCCAATTACTATCGCTGTCAGTCATTTTCCGGTTGCCATTGCAAGTAACGACACCTTCCCATTTCGCTCTGGCTTTCCACCAGACACTTCATCGCAGTCTCGTGAGATCCACTATGCTGCGCAGACGAAACTGGATAATGATCCTTGGACCATGAAGATAAATGCCGCTGTAGAAAAAGCTATGGCGTCTGCCGGTGCTACTAATGCACCAGGTAGATTCCATGACTCTATCTTAACTCTTGGTGACATTTCTCTTCATCTTGGAATCCCGGATTTCGAATATCCACGTACAGACCTACCACCGTCGTTCGAATTCATTGGTGCTCTACCAACAGTTGGTCTGACAGATGAGGATCTGCCAGAATGGTGGGATGAAGTGGTGGCTGCACACGCACTTGGCAAATCCATTGTTGTCGTGACCAGCAGTACAGTAGAGTTTAATATCAACGAAACGATTTTACCAGCACTAGAAGGACTTAAGGACCGAGACGATATTCTGGTTGTTGCGACGTTGGTAAACTATGAGACTGACGCGATTCCTTATGAAGTACCAGCAAATGCTCGCGTGGCTCGGTTCATTCCTTTGAACTTGCTACTTCCATATGTGAGTTTATTACATTCTTTCGTCTTTCCAATTGACCAAGCTAATCCTTGCTTTTTAACTCATATAAGGCATCCGTACTCTTCACCAACGCAGGATACGGTACCGTTCAACATGCTTTACGAGCTGGTATACCTATGGTACTCAGTGGTGAAGGGCAGGATAAACCACAGACGGGAGGTCTAGCAGAGTACGCAGGTGTTGGGAGATATCATCGTGTGTCTAGATGGACACCTGAGTTGGTTCTTGAGTCGGTGGAGGAAATACTAAGCAATTCAACGTATAAACTGAAGGCTCAGGAGATCTCTGAAAGGTATAAAATGTATGATCCGCACTGTAGGATAGATGAAATTGTACGTCAACTCGCGAAAGCGAACTGATATCGTAACCCAAAAGCAAATCTCATCCTACAGAGTCTTCCTACTTATTCCGATGAGGATTCACGAGCTAATTATGATGAAATTGCGGCCCATAACCAGTAAATAGGTCCTTGTGATTACGCTAAGCACTATTCTCCAACATTTCGGAGATCTAAGATACGATAAGCTATAGTCTCCCATCTGATGAAAGCCTGAGTGGAAACAAGTCAAATTCTCGAGATAGACTAGAGTGTTTGCAAGTACTCGACCAGCAGTTACACAATAGTATAAGTTTCTGCTTCGATTGGAAGTAAAACTGAACACTACACAAGACTTCCAAACAAGCGCTGGATGGCAAGAGACAGTTGTGTTCACGACCAGACGGTAACGATGGGTGAATGGAATGAAGTTTGTGCGTGCAGCTGAGAAAGTGGTCCATTCTGCTTTGGAATGATCGACCCGCTGGCTCGAATCCTTCCCGCCTGCAGACTAGGATAGTCACGAAGCCAATTTCTCTTCGCATATTGGTCGATCGTGCCTCAACTCCATCATTTGGCCCGTTCCAGAGTCACGCACGATGGCGGGCGGCGCCGCTTGTGCTCCATGTTACCTAACTCGCAAAGCGCATGCATATGCCAGCTGAGACGTTTCCGCTGAATTCAAAACATGTCTAGGGGATTTTCAGCTCCTTCGATAGCGCCACACCGGAAGCAGTTCGATTAACCAGCGCGGTTCGTTTTCTAGTTCAGCGCCTCCGCGAACGAGCCAGAAAGTGAGCTGGTCTATCACCAATATAGGCCGTGATTTGCACCTTGCCTACGGCGATCCTAATGGAGAAAGGTTTGCTAGTCGTGCGACACAGTAGGAATGGCATGATGCGTCTGGTCCTCTGTTCTCGTCTCACTGCATAGCGACGCGGGACAATATCGACGGTACATTTGCTTGAAACTACTTCCATAGGGTACTAGTTCCCGCCCTAAGATGCACAGTGATGTGGGTCGCTAAGAAGCTCTTTCTGGTACGCGGCTGATTGGAGATTGGAGCTGTATGGTCATGCAAGTTGCCGTTGCATTCCTTCGAGCTGAATCCTTTTCTACTCAGCGATTTCTCTTTTATCTTCGTGACTTTTCAATCACAGCTGTCCTGAATCTATACATCATTATTCACAATGGTCTCACAATTCAAAAATTTCATTGATACGATAAGAAAGAAGCCAACCAAAGCGGAAGATGGCAGACCTGACGTGTTGGAAGAAGCTGCTGGTGGAGCGTCATCGAATGAAAAGACCAGTATTTTACATGATGTGACGCATCTTGGACTCAACAATGCGCATACCATTGCTCAAGCTGTCACAAGTTTGGCGTCTGGAGCACCTTTGGATGACAAGGAACTGTTACTTGAGCATGGTGTTTCTATGCTTCAGAGCTTTCCACCCAACAGCGGTCTCGGAGATACAATAGCTGATGGTTTCATATCGATGCTATGGTCAGATTTGCCTCATCCACCTCCGACAATGGCGGGTCCAGCTGCAAGGTATCGAAGACATGATGGTGGTGGGAATAATCCATGGCAACCTGAAATGGGCAAAGCTGGATCTCCATATGCGAGGAATGTTCCTCCTATGAAGCCCAAAGGACCTAACTTGCCAGATGTTGAGTCAGTTTATGATGCAATTCTGAAGCGCAAAGGTCCTTTCCGTAAGCATCCATCTGGCCTCAATCGACTTTTCTTTTCATTCGCTACCGTTGTCATTCATGAATGCTTCCAAACTTCTAGAACGGATCCATTCATAAATGATACATCGAGTTATGTCGACCTCAGTACGTTGTATGGCAATACAAACAAAGAGCAAAAACGTGTCCGAACTTATCAAAATGGAACAATTTTCCCGGATTCAATTGCATCTGACAGAATTATGATGATGCCTCCAGGAGTTGTTGCAGTATTGCTACTCTTCTCTCGAAATCATAATCGCATTGCAAAGAATTTGCTTTCAATCAATGAAGGTGGCAAGTACAAATCTTGGGAAAGTCTTGATGAGAATGGAAAGAAATGGTGAGAAGCGATACGAAGTATTTCCAAATGAGTATGAAGCTAAACATAGACTATAGGCAAGATGAAGATATTTTCCAACTCAGTCGGAACATCAATGTTGGCTTCTTTGCATCAGTAGTACTGAGAGACTACGTAGCCGCTATTCTCAATACACCACGAGCCAACTCCGAATGGTCTCTCAACTTGGGCAAAGAAATCAAGCTGAGTGGAAAAAGTGTCGATCGAGCATGCGGAAATGTCGTCTCCGTTGAATTTGCTGTTCTTTATCATTGGCACGCGGCTCTTAGTGCAGCTGATGATAAATGGATGGAAGGACTACTGAGAAAGCAGTTCCCAAAATTGAAATCCCTTGATGCTGTGACGGTCGAAATGTTTCAAGAGGTCATGATGAATTACGGTCATGAACTAATGACAAGTGATGCCAAAGACTGGACATTTGGTGGTCTTAAGCGACAACCTGGTGGAAGTTTCAAAGATTCTGAGCTCGCAGATATTATCAAGAGCTGCATTGAGGAACCAGCTCACGAATTTGGTGCCAATGGTACTCCAGCCAGCCTTAAAGTGGTGGATATTATGGGACAATTACAGGCCCGTGAAGTATTCAATGTTTGCACCTTGAACGAGTAAATCTCTTCTCTATCTTAGCCTAACCGTTGCTAATCATCATGTAGATTCCGTCGATATCTAAACTTGAAAGAATACGAAAATTTCGAAGCCTGGAATCCCAACAAAGAAGTTGCAAGAGCTGCAGAGTTGTTGTATGGACACATTGAAAATCTCGAGCTTTACCCAGGATTGATGGCTGAATGCACTAAGCCTGCCATACCAGGAAGTGGTGTTTGCCCTGGCCAGACGACTGGTAGAGGTATTCTGGACGATGCTGTTTCACTTGTTCGTGGAGATCGATTCCTAAGTTATGACTTCAACAGCAATACATTGACGAACTGGGGAGCCTCTCTTCTTCAAGAAGGTGCAGCTGGATCTTACGGTGGAATGCTACCAAGATTGATTTTCAATGCTCTTCCTGGAGCTTTCAACGGTACCTCGTCTTATGCACTACTTCAGTTCTATACTCCAGAAGCAGCCAAGGGCATTTTGGAAGGAAACAAAGTTGTTGCGAAATATGATCTGACGAGACCCGCCAGCGATATGAACATCATCAGTATACAGACTCAAGCAGGATGTAAACAGGTACTTGAAGACCGTGAGAACTTTACGTCGTCTTATGAAACCACGAATCGCAACTACGCCAATGGACACGACTTCAAGATCGGTTTGGATGATGCAAAACAACACGATGAGCATTCAAAGACTCTTCAAAAAATCTTCTTTGAAGATGGATTTGAGAAGAAAGTTTATGAATTTTTCAGCACAAATGTCGAGAAGTTGATTGAGAAGAACTCATTGTCTTTCACAACGGGAACGAAATCTATCGACGTTGTTCGTGATGTGGCCAATGTCACGCCGATTCTCTGGCTTGCCGAACGCTTCGCAATTCCTCTCAAAACACAGGAACAACCTTACGGACTGCTGTCTACCTTTGAACTCTTCAGCGACTTCTTGGCAATATACTTGTACCAAAACTGCAACGTCATGTCAGTGAACGAATGGAAGCTGAGAGAATCCACCAGGGTAGCAGAAACTGCTCTTCAGCCCATTTTCGAGGCTCACCTGAAAATGGAGAAAGGAATAGATGAAGAAGTTGTGGAATGGCTTGCAAAAGACAGCCCATTTGAGGTCGGAGCTCAAGCAACCCGCATTTACCATGCACTGAACGATACGAAGCTATCGGTTAGCGAATTAGTGGCAAATTGCATTGGCTTAGGAGCTCCTATCGCTGGAAATCTTACTCATCAAGCTTCACTGCTCATCGATCTATTCCTCAGTCCTGACTACGAGACGGACAAGAAGCGAATAGTGGAACTGGCAAATATGGATTGGGAGTCATCGGAGCGTGAGCTTCAAGGCTTTGTATTTGAAGGTATACGTCATGCTGGAGTCGTGTTTGGTTTGCCTCGCGTTGCATCCAAAGATATCACTGTTGTGGATGGTGTTCGCGGACCTGTCAACATCAAAGCTGGTCATACAGTTCTCGTTGCCACTTCAAAGGCGGCCATGGATCCCATCGCATTCCCAAATCCAGAAAAGCTGAATCCGAATCGTCCTTTTGAAGATTATACTCTCTTAGGATATGGTTTGGATGTTCCTTTCGCCTCCAAGTTGATCGGATATTCACTTGCCGCGACGTTGAAAGAGGTATTCAAGCTCAAAAATGTTCGGAAAGCACCTGGCAAACTTGGTAATTTCACCTTCGTTGAACATGATGTTGCTGGAATCAGCGTGAAGTACTATCTAGATTCCAGTTCGAAAGAGTCTCCGGTTCCAACATCACTTACGATCGAGTATGATGCTTAATTTTACATCAGAAGTATTGAGATAGTTCTTTAGGAATGAAATTGTCTATGGAAAGTAGTTATAATCCAGAAAATGATTGTAATAGCTAGTATTCCTATACGGTAGCATGAAAATGAATGTCGCAATTGAAGTTTAGACATCAATTTCTCGCACAACTCCCTTATCTGTCTCCAGTATGAATCCATACACCTCTAGTCCGTCGAGAGTCTTCTCAGATCTAAGTTTGCGGACGTCTTCCTTGACTGTCTCCTCTAGATCCTCCGGTTTAAACAAGCCTAAGTCCATCTCATCAACCTCCACTGCAGCGGCTGGATTCTTTGATGTCGCAACATCACGAATTTCGTCTTTGGTTACATGGGTCATTCCACAATCTGTGGAACAATTAGCTATCAGCAGAAAATCAGAATATGAAGTTACTATACCTGTATGATGAACCACAAGAACGACCTTCAGGTTGGCCAAAGCACGTAATACGTTATATGATCGTATGACGTCTTCTGTAACTCGACCACCGGCATTTTGGTGAACGCTTCCACGAAACTCTGGTCCAAAGAAGGCTTGAGGAACGCATCGCGGATCGGCGCAAGTCACTAGACAAACTGTAAACAATCATTTGAACAAAGTAAAGTTGAGTGGATTGTACGTACGAACACTTATTGGTACGCTGCCCTCTGATCTCATCATAGCTTGCATCTGTTTCATTTTTGGTGCTCCTGGAAATGATTTGGCGTACTCTGCATTGCTTGCAAGGAACTGAGTAATCCTGCTTCTTGCTGAGGCCATCTTGAACAACTATGTTATCGAGTAACGATTTATTGTGATATGAGAATTTAAATGATTCTGAGTTTAAAAACTGTTGTCGATAACTTTCTCACCATTTATATCTTCTAAGACGGCTTAGAGCTTCGAGGTTTGATACTTTGAACCACTATTCGGCCGTATCCTTACAACCTACAGAATCGCAGAAAGTTGCGGATTCATTTATACTCCGAGTGAATGTATTCTCCGAGAAATTCTCTAAGGTTTCTATGAGATGGCCGCAGTTACGGGCGAATCTGAAATCAATCCGGTCTACAGTTGGAGAGTAAAATTCCGTATCTGAGAAGCTTTAGTCAACAATCCGATATAGAGTCCGGCATGATCACTAAGCTCTCGTGGAATCCCTAGACTGTAGTATTCCCTACGTATCATCGGCAAAGTTGAGCCATATGACTGACTAGTTATATTACTGATCTTGATGAAGTGTCATAGGATATTCGTGGCCTTTGGAGGATACAGATGTTCAAGCGGTGTTATTGATACTGTACTAGTTTGATCCACATCTCGTATCTTGGTGGTGAACGCGTCTTAAGCTTCAGCCTAAATCAACTCTTTCTGATGTAAGTGACCAATACCTGCGGTTTTCTATTTACTATTATTGACGCTGAGAGAACAACGTGGCAAGTTGTGCTTGTTCAGCTGCTTACGTGAAGCCTTCAATGCTCAAAGGCCATTTGCATGCGTCGCTCCGCAGAACCCAATGGTTACCGGCCAGAACGTATTATACATTGTACAGGATGAAGTTGTTTGGATTTACTAGTAGGTTGAGAGTGTCGATCCCCAAATTATAGGCAATTACGTTGTCAATTGCTTCAATCTGTCTTACACCACATTTGTCAATCTTACGCAAACAGTGGCAAGCTTTACGGTGCTAAAGAGTAAACCTTTGTGGTTTTAGAAGCCATTAGACTTAAGAAATACCACCTATAACATGGAGAACATACCGAATACGCCTGTGGGATCTCTCTGACGCTGCTATTCAGTTATCGAGAAATCTCAAGACATCAAAATTCTTCACAATGCCAACAACACCTTTTCCTCTTGATTCGACTGTAACGTTGCGAATGTTTAACGAAATATGCGAAGGTTCTTCATCAATATTCGCCAGGCCAACCACGGCTTTACCACCACTTGAGAACTTGATATCCTCGATGTGAATGCCTGTACGTTTCTCTCGTAAGCTTGCAATGGTGCTTGCATACTGTTTTTCTTGATTCTTCCAGTACTCCAACTCCTTCTGAATACTTTGAAGTAGTTCCTTCCGGCTCTGAGTAGTCTCGGAGTTGTCTGTCGCTGAAATAGGGACTATTGCAAGCTGTTCATATCGGGTTTTTCACTTCCGCCATTTGTCGTAATGTATCATCACCTTAAGTCTAGGCGTTTTCTTCCACCTCATGGAGCTCCTGTACATTGTTTTTCGTAGTTGCAGTATCTACTATAATAAGACTTATTAACCGTAACGTCAGTCTTCGCCGTTCTATCACGTTAACAAGACTAGAGGACATGAAACTCACAAATTAGCGGTTGTTATTGCCATGGTGATCGTTGCTTTGGAGATCGCCAATTGATTGCGTAAAGCCTGTATCCTCTCTTCTCCATAAAATCCAATCGGCACTCGATCCCACCAGAATGTTTTGTCCTGCGTCGAATGCTTCGTCCACTTCACAAGCGTTTGATGGAAATCCTGACATGAATTACCACATATCTTGAGAGCATACTCGATCCGAACATTGTCGATAGCCTTTCTGACCGTCTCACGTAACTTGCTGTCAGAAGAGCTCCGAGCTGTTATATAGTTAGACCTCCAGGTATCTGCAGGCAAGTCTGCAGATACTACCCGTCCTTTTAGGTCCCATAGCGGAGGCGGTGAGAGGTCTACCGTGACAGAGTTTGAGATTCAATTATGTCAATGGTGAGGATCTCCGTTCTTCATGAAGATCTAAGTCTAATACCAGAAGACACGCAAATAATTCACAAATTCTATTAGGTAGTGAAAGACAAAATACATTAATGAAGAACGAATATCAATGTATGTAGAACCAAAACGACGCTATCTACATGTTCACGTTCTCTGAGGATAGTTAATTCCAATATAATCCAAGTATTTGGTTTCTCTAGCTCTTTATGAACCTTTTGTTTGGTACGATGTCGGCATATCAATGTTGATTTGCGCAGAATGGAATAGAGTCTAGATGAATAAGAGTTCTCATTATGATCTGCCATGAACTTAGCAAAATCGAATCTATCAGATTGGGATATAAATGCTATACCAATGGCGTCTGTCAGATTCTTACGCATCTTAGGTAAATCGAAGTTACTATCAGCTTAAATTTCCATGTCCTCTTCATTTTTTTCTTCTCTCTGTACCTTGAATCGCACTTGAACATCTGGGATAACTAGTGATTGATTTCTATATTTTTTGAAGGGCAAACCCCTGATTAGTGTCTGTAGTAACCGGTCGGACGAATTTGATATATGTAGTTGGAGATCGTTTCTTGCGAATAGACTTGGTCTGCCGATCCCGTTCGTCTTTGTCTTTCCTCCTTTCTGGTAAAGTTCTTTGCGATGTCAAGTCAATACAAGATGCTTCAAGCGTGGAACAGTTCTACTGAGTTTCTTCTAAGAGTGCTTCTAGTTCTTGTAGTCTGTCTTAGAGGATAACTATTTGAGTTCGAACAACGTCGCTACTCGCTAGTACTGGTCGGTATCATTTGAACCACAGATCATTATGTCAAATTGAGCTAGGTAAAGCAGATCGTCGACGACTTCATGTGGAGAGATGAAATATTGTAATTTCGCAACTTCGTATGAACCACAACAAATATCGGAACTGAATGCTTGTGCGTTACACTATTTGGAACAGATTGAGAAGAGAATTCAATTCATATGTTAAATATATACGTACTATTCTTTTGTATCGTCCTGCTTTGGATTCCCCCAAGAACATCTGTAGAGAGATGACTGTACTTAATTTTACGAGTAAGACAGTTGGAACACGTAAAGCTAGTTAATATGCCTGCTTATTTAGCTCATTAGAGTCAACTGTAACCGCTGTTGATGAAAATCACATGGTTTGTAGACAATTCCAATCCTTTTTGGCCCATTACTCAGTCAGAAACTCCAGATGAAACTGTATTCATTTTGGTCTGAAGATGAGAAATACACCAACAGCTTAACTAAGAGCGGATCACATGGATGACTATGTAGAAACTAATTTTTCTTCTGGAGAACGCTGAATCGTAACTTCCACGGCAAATATAACCTCAGAGATCATACGACTAGTAGTCGGTTGGATGAAAATAGCCGTAATCATGATTACAGTGACAAAACGAATCATATTGTATCAAATATAACGGAAAGAATCTATCTCAACCTTCAAATCTATCACTTGGAGTACATTTGTCACTATATGAGTAACTTTCGGAACTCAAGTAATCACTGCTGTATCCACTGTAACGAAAGCCTCATGGAAAGATTCAAGGCTAGTGAGAAGAAGTCCAGTTTCCATGAACATCGGTATCAGAAGGTCGGTGATATAATGTTTGATCTTGACCGCTAGGAATGTTGAAAATATGAAGACTTCAACAGTGCCGCTAAGACCTGTGTTCTATAACAAAGTGTTACAGAGGTTAAATGAGTCTGCTTAGAGTTGAGAGCTAGAAAGATCATGTTCAATCCTTCTATTGCGATACCGGTTAAAGCATACGGAAGAAATGAGGTGATGAAGTTGATATGAGGCTGAATGATTACGAACAATTAGAGTCTAAGTTGGATATGACTGCCATTAGACCGGTAACGGTATGAAACTTTTTCAATTTGTAAATAAGGGTTGCTGATACACTGGTACCAACTATTGTAGCGTTTGGATGTGGGAGAACATAGATTGAAGTTAGTAGGATGTTCGTTGTCAATACAGCTAGAATGTCTTGTATCATGAAGACTAGAACCGAAGAAGAAGTTATTGATGAAACATAGTGTCAATATGATGGGAAAATTGTGTTGTTAGAACATAGCTTTAAATACGAGACCAGTATGAGTACCAAATTTTTCCTATAGGAAGATGATGTAAATCCCACTGACAATGAAGAGTGAAATGACTTCGGTAGAGTACTGTAACGCCTTGATTTCCACCAAATTGTAGATCAAGTAAGAGTAGTGTAAGCCTATGGTTCGTCAATCCAATCTATTCATCAGAATCGTCTCGCCATGGCCAAATTTCTCGGAATTCTAGCGAGTTGTCGGATGGAAGGAGTAGATGTAAAGCAACAAAGCCGCGAAATACCAACCAAAGCTGAGATAGAAGCTTATGTATCAGCCTTAGTTGAGACCCTCTACAGTTTTCTCCATCGTAGCACCTTGAATAATTTTCCATTCGTACTGACAATGCGGGTGGTCGGTAGCTAGTGCTCAGCGGTCAGCGGTCGGAGACCAGCGACGAGGGGTTCGTGGTTAGAATGACGATACAAGTAATGATTTATCAAGAGCGTTTGGGTACTAATTCATTCAGAGATGATATTGTCAACATACCAAATACAACGTAGATACCCACGGAAATTGCTCCACGGATGGACATAGAAATATCCATTGAACGGGCCATAATCGGAGTTGCCATAACGTCTAGTACATTGTAAGTAACCAAGACACAACTCTAGCCAAATGAGTAAAGAAAATTCACTCAGGAAGACCATAATGATGAAAAATACCAGACTAGGTACGGTTATGATCCATGTATGTGATTCCTTCGCGTCGTGGATGTCATTTTCGATGAATGCCATAGAAAAAACGATCATGTACATAGAAATCAAGTATAAAATCAACGTGGACGTATATTTGAATTCATTTGGCTTTGGAGGTGGCAATAAATTGATAGAATCGACATTGTTGCTTTCTTCGTCGACGAACATGATGTTTAGACCTTCTTGAAGGGCTAAGAGCTAGAAAATCTTAATATTTTGACACTTTGTATCATGCTACGCCTAGAATCTCTTATGTTTTATTGCTTGAACTATCGAAAGCTTGTCCATGAATATTTGAAGTGCTGTCGAAGAGCCGTTTAATATCGCTTTCGGAGAGATGCTACATACATCAGAAATCGTCGAAAATGGATGAATACTAACATCTTTACGATGACAAATCAAAAATGAATTACACAAGAGCTTGGAAGAGAGGGTGATGATTTAACTAGGACGATAGAGTGGCCATAGACTTGTAAACGAGCTCGGTAAAGGTGTTGAAAAAGGTATATGCAAAGACGGAACAAAAGCTTTCCATGATGACAACTCACTGGAAAAGGAATAGTGTCCGGAAAATGAAAAGGACCAATAAGACCACACCGATGACCACGTAGACTGAGAACCTACAGGGTATAGGTCACCTGGAATCCCCAAATGGTGTTCGAAGTTGCTGATATGAGGCTGTTTAGAGAAGGAATGTGTCATTCTGGAATGATTCCATTCCAATTTTTGTCGCCTGAGACTACTTAGTCATACGAATGAAGGATGTCAAAGACATCGATGAAATTTTAAGAATGACACCTGTTAATTGATGATTTCGATGACAACTTGATAGATATTCGTTATCTCGTATGATAAAACGACATCAAAGATAAACAAAAATATCACTTCAGTTGTAACTTCATTCATAAACAACTTCATTTGTTTGAAACTTCATGATGATACTATGTACCAGTTCGGATGACCCAGGACTTCGGTGTATTACGAGATTCCCGAAACCAGCTTATCTTTTGATAATCCTTGAAAGTGGCGTTGAACAGTTCACAAGTACCATCCTTATCTGGTACCGAGGGTCACCGTGCTAGGCGGACCGTTCTATACGAACGGATCACATACTTGCAGATTGAGACTGTTGCATGACTGGGCGCATACTGGGCGCATAGTGGTAATGTGTTTCGTTCGAAAGCTTGCAACAACAAGTCACTGGGACAAAATCATCAACAAATCAATTGTATACTGTGACGACTTAGCTTAAATAGTGGATCTAAAGCTAAGAATCGATGAAAGTTGAGAAATGACTTTAGTTGGATAAAATTTATTCGCCGACATTCGAAATTGAATGAAATGAAAACCACTAAGGTATAAGAAACCACGTTGTCAAAATCTTGATTCTCGTAGGTGGTAAATTCCAGTCTAAAATTCCATCTTGAACCCAACAAAGTCGACTCATTACCCACTTCATATGAAGAATCAATACGAAACGAAACTATACTTGATTGTCAATACAAACTTTGAGACGCATGAAGAATGATAATTTGGTGGTTTTCAATCCTTTGAGAGATCCCGAGTCAACTTTGAAGAAGAAAATAAACAATTCCAGCTTCTCAAAGTAGGAAACCGCCACTTTTTTGGTCTCCACAAATAGTTAAGAAGAAGGTTGTCACAATCAACAGCTGAATGATCCACCGTATGCCACCTAAAGATCCAGACCTACGGGCAATGCACCGACTTTTCCATCTTTGTTCTAAAGCGTCGCTTGAAATCAGCCGCTTGAGAAATTCCAAGGGTATGGTGACCAGGTATCACATACGCTAACACCACTAATGCACCAATCCCACCAAAGAAACTGGTCATTGGGACTTGGACTGTGTGTTAGAATCGAGCTGGTCTGTCACGCCATGGAATTTCGAACAATATTCCCGCGAAAAAGAGGATCTGATCGTTCGTAAACCAGCGCCAACAGTTTACATGCCAAGTATTCGGAATTCTATGAGAGCCAGCGATTTACCCACGTGCTTAAATACACAACTTTGATTTTACAATGGATCTAAGAACCTTTCCACTCCCATAGGTAATGACAATCCATGCCATATATAATGTGATCTCTTTCCAAAGACTTTTGTTCGAACCGTGAACTACACTTTTCTGATCAAATATTTACTTTTCATCATGCCTGTCTGGGAGGAGCATGCATATACTCGTAGGGACGAAAATGGTAACATTGTGTCCCTAGAGGAGTATGAAGCTACTCATCCCGCAAAAGCTTTTACTTTTGCTGATTTCAAGCTATACCTCATCTGTGGTGTAGGTTTTATGCTTGATTCATACGACCTTTTCATCGTCAACTTGGCTTCTCCAATCTGGGCATACGAATTTTTTACTACTGGCAATCTCAAAACAACCACCAAAGTTCCTGCTCCTACAATTCCTTTCCTTGTACGTGGTGCTGTCAATGCAGCAGCAAACATTGGAAATGTCGCTGGTCAACTTTCTTTCGGATTTTTGGGTGATACCTTTGGTCGAAAATTTGTCTATGGTAAAGAATTGATCATTGCCATCATTGGTATCATTATGATCATTTCTCTTCCAGTCAATGGTCGTCCTGGTCTAAAGAAAGGTGTTCAAAAGATGTGGTGGTTATTTGGATTTCGATTTTTACTTGGTGTTGGTATTGGAGGTGATTATCCAATGTCAGCTGCAATTGTTGCTGAACGTTCAACACTTGGTAATCGAGGTCGTATGCTTGGTTGGATTTTTAGTAATCAAGGATGGGTAAGTTTTAGTTTATAAGTTTAAGACATTGCTAACCTTCTCAGGGTACGCTTTTTGCTTCCATCATCACCTGCATCCTTCTTGAGTGCTACAAGCATTCTCTCACCCATGGAGATTTCAGCAAAATCGATGGAATCTGGCGTCTACAAGTCGGATTAGCTCTTGTACCATGCCTTTTACTCCTTTACTTCCGTCTTACCATGCCCGAATCACAAAAGTTCAAACAAAGTGTTGAACTATCCTCAGTCGCCATGACTTCACTCAATACGTCCGATGCTTCTCTTGAAAGCAAGCAACAACTTAAGACCGCAAGTGGAGAAATTGTACAAGATCGTCGTATCTCAGTTGTTGAAGCTCATGCAACCGAACCAACAAAAGGTGTTCAAATGAGAGCTTTTCTCGAATATTTCAGTCATCCGAGACATGCTCTTACTTTATTCGGATGTGCCTTTTCATGGTTCTTGGTTGATGTTGCTTTCTATGGTGTCAATTTGAATCAATCTGTCATTTTGACCGATATTGGATATGCAACTGGAAAGACACCATTTCAATATCTCTTGAAGAATGCTGAAGGTAACTTGATCATTGCCGTTGCTGGTTATGTTCCAGGTTACTTCATTACCATTGCAACTATCGAATTACTTGGTCGAAAATGGATTCAAATTCAAGGTTTTCTTGTTACTGCCTTGATGTTTGGTATTCTTGCAGGTGCCGGTAATCATCTTCATTCTGGAGGTCGATTTGCTTGCATCATTATTGCTCAACTATTCTTCAACTTTGGACCTAACGCTACAACTTTCATCGTTCCTGGTGAAGTGTTCCCATCAAGAGTTAGAGGTCTTGCTCATGGTTTCTGCGCCGCCGTTGGAAAACTCGGTGCTATTCTTTCTGGTATTGGTTTCAATTGGTGGTCTCAAAGCAATCACAAATTATACCCTGGTTCCATTGGTCTCAGTGGTGTTTTGTGGATTTTCTTTTCATTTTCTGTTCTAGGTGCTGTTGTTACTTTCTTTTGTGTTCCTGAAACCAAAGGTATTGATTCTGATGCCATTGATTATGCTGAATGTCAAGCTCGTGTACATTCAAATAATAATGGAGAATAAATTTGTATTCAAGGAAAATTGTAAAGGAGAATTTGTATCACAAAGAATCCCGAAATAATTTTCCTTGTTTGATGGTAGATAGTTTATAATATTGATTCATTTGAAAATTCAAAGTTTGTACTTCTCGAATGATTAATATATGATATAACTGGAGATGATATTGCTAGAGATGATGTAGTACTATCCATGGTGTCATTCTAACAAGACATGACAGCATAATACCGCCTAGACTTAGTTAAGTGAAGTTGAACGCAATGTAGTTGACAGTTTTCCCGTAGATCATTGACAGAAATAACAGAAGTAGTCACCATATCAGTGAGACGTCTAACGGGACTGGGAGCGGGACTGGGAGTTGAGAGTATGTTGTACACTCCGATACCATCAAAATACACCAGATATCGTCCAAAACGCATCAAAAACCATGAAAAATGCAGCAGAAACCGTACAAAACACATAAGAAAACTGTTTCGAAAGAAACCAGGAGCGTATAGATTGGGTGACTTCACACTACGGCATCATGAAGACTCTGACATCGTTCCAGCGTCAATGACATCAAAAATACAATCGACAACAACTGGCCAAACTCTACGCGGTAACTCATGAGCTGTATCCTCCAAAATAACGAAACGTGAACCTGGAATCTCCTTGTGAACTGCTTCTCCATGAGGTAGCGGTACGTTCTGATCATATCTGCCATGTATCACAACTGCTGGACATACCACTCCTCCAAGAGCAGCACGTGGCCATGGTACATGAGCCGCTCCAGCTTGATTGAAGAATGTACCAACTTCCGTACCATTTACTTCGGCTCGTTCAAATACTCGCTCAGACAGATTCGTTACTTCGGCTTCTTCGTTTTCCGATGGTGTAATATATGACATACATCGATGGAAGTATAAGAAGAACTTCACAACTTCCTCAACATTATGCCAATCCTTTGGAATCGGACAAACCTGTAACTTTTCCGAAAGTGAAGGTACAATGCCTGGTAAATTGTCTTCTGGTCGAGGAGATGGTCCTACAGGAGTCGTAGAAAGAAGTGATATACTTTTGACACGTTGAGGAGCTTTTTGACCAGCAATTAGATATGCAATTCCACCACCTAAGCTGAAACCAACAAAGTGTGCTTTCTCAATTCCGATATCATCCAGTATAGCCAGAGCATCATCAGCCAAGTCGTTAATTGTGTAGTCTGCTTTGCCATTCATTGGATATTTCGATGTCTCATCAGTGGATTTCGGATAACATGTCGAACGACCTGTATCACGATTGTCGTATCGAATTACGAAATGAGGATGTGAAGGAGTGTTAAGTAGCTGAATGAAATCTTCTGACCATGATAACATTGATTGTGAACCTCCAGCGAGAAGAAAGATAGCATCATCAGTGTTAGAACCAAACGTTTGATAGCAAATTCTAACACCGTTGTGTTGATAAACAAATCGTTCTGGTGAAATTTCCATTGTCGTTAAGTAGGTAGATACAATAGGAAATCGTTTGATCTTTAAATGCTTCAGAGCGGAATTCAAATTGCTCCGATATAATCACCGCTAATCTTAGGCAGCAATGGTTTCTATGGAATCAATTCAAAAAGAAATCCAATGATATGCATGATTTTAGATACGAGATGCACTTGAATTGTAGAATTCAACACTACTATTCGGAATTGGACGTTTTAGTGGCGCTCATCCTGGACTGTTGCCTACGATGGTGAAGCTATACGAGCAAAGTCGGTCTAATTTACTAATTGTGAAGTCTTTTCAGTCGGCAATCAGGGAACAGAGATAGATCTCCAGTCAAGAATCATCTGGAACCCGGATTCTCATCTTGTGCTCCGAATTGGATTGGGAACTCGAGAACTTGCAGTCAAATGAAGCCAGTCAAACAAGAGTCAATGCAACACTTATTTGACTCAGCTCTCCATCTAAGCTCTCGTATAATGAAGCCGAAAAGGAATATCTAGTGGATATATGCACCAACTTCGCCATCATTGCCATATGCATTGCCATTGTACACCAAATCGTCCAATTCTCCGTATCATGAACGACGCCGTAATCCTTCTCGGCGCGCTTGTCGCTCCTTAGATGTCTCTGTTGTCTTCGACTTCTCTACTCGCACCTTCGAGGAGATTTTGACCTTCTCTTGACGTCGTTTGGACTTAGCAGCAACCTTCGGTTCCGCACCGGGTACACTCCCGGCTGCCAACATCTCCAGAATCGCTTGTATCCTGCCAGCTCTACTGGTCGGAGATGCTGTCTCAACACGCCAAAGCACACTGTATCGATCGGATCTGTTCAAACTCTCGAAGAATCGCTTTGCCGCCGCATTCATCGCCAGCGCTGCTTTGAAATCCTCTGCCACTTCCATCGTCGCTGACCCGGCATATGCTCGATCCCATCGTCCATCTGCTTTCGCCGCTTCCACAGCTTCCATCCCAGCACGTCGCATACGTCCTTCTGCGGTCAATCGTGCCACCGTCTGTATGTTCTTCTGTGACCAAATGCTCTTCTTCCGTCGCGGCGTATACCGCACTGTGTACCAGCTCGAATCGATGCTGTTCGCGCGTCCATCGATCCAGCCAAAGCACAATGCCGCTTCAATTGCCTCTGACGACGTAATGCTCGCTATTCCTGTGCCTTTCTTTGCGATCTTAAGGTATAATCCCGATGCCGTCGTATGTTCGCGTTCGAGGAAGGTTTCAAACTCTGCCACCGAGGCAAAGACACGCGTTGGGAGATCGGAGAACAAAGCTGTAGCATCAGCAGACATCTTTCCACGCGTTCCTACGTGTTACAGTTATCGATTGAAGGTCTACTATGTGCTATAGATGTGAATCTAAGCACTTACGAACTGAGCAGTCATCAACTGTCATTTGAATACGGGTCTGCTGCCTGGGACCGTGTCGCAAAGAACGCGCTAAGTGAAGATGCCCTAAGCTCAATATCTCCATCGTTCTGAAGTTTAAACTACCACCTATCATCATTCTCATCGCCATTCTCTTAACCAGTTGACATCCTGAGCTACTAGAATACGTGCTGTTTGACGGGGCGCGGTCAAAAAGATGCCTATGAAGGTAGCCTGGCTAATGAAATTCTCCCGAGAAATCGTGGTTCGGTTCCGTTCCAAGTTCTTTCTACAGAATTCAATTGCCAAAGGTTCGTAAAACACTTCTGATATAGCTGAGACCATAGACACAACCTAACCCTAGCGATCCTGAAGCCTTTGGACAGCAATATCAAAATGATCCGTACCAGCGCGCTCAAACTCGACGGCTAGTTCATTCGACTTGCTTTTCTGGCTTATCAAACATGTCCTCGAACATCTGCAGTTGCATGAAGTGAAGTTTAAATACTCTTCAGCAAAGCAACTGCGCTTACAGCTACCTCGACGATAAAAAGACACAAAATGCCACTTCTACCGTGTTTCTGAGCGCCACCAAGGACACTATGGAGCCTCCAAAGGTGTGGAAATACGATCTGAAGCCTCCAGAAGCAAAAATACATTCTGAAGCTCCTACAGATGCCTAAGTACGCTGAGAAGTGGCCTAATACTAAACCATAACCCTAACCCTAGCCAACTAACACTCTATCACCCGTTCCGTCGCTTCGTTCCTCCACTAACCCTGTATTTTTTTTTCGGTTTTTTTTATTTCACAGTCGATTCGGGGGTATGGTTTCGGGATAAAAGAGGTAAGGAACGGCTATGGAAGGTATGGAAGCGGTATGGAACGGTTAGGGAACCTACGGAACCGCTATGGAAGCGGTATGGAACGGTTAGCGGACCGGTATGGAACCGCTATAGAACCGCTATGGGACCTATGGAACCGTTAGGAGAACCGCTAGGATAACCGCTAGGAAAACCGTTAGGAAAACCGTTAGGAAAACCGTTAGGATAACCGCTGGGGTAACCGCTAGGATAACCGCTAGGATAACCGCTAGGAGAACCGCTAGGGTGACCGCTAGGGTGACCGCTAGGGTGACCGATAGGATGACCGATAGGATGACCGATAGGATGACCGCTAGGGTTAGGGAAGAGTTGACCGTTAGGGTTAGGACGAGAGTACCGATTAA